>ENA-OQVM01000619-OQVM01000619.1-marine-metagenome-genome-assembly--contig:-NODE-619-length-54127-cov-12.642572_pt1 | contig 54127 bp, 58 predicted proteins | sample MGYA00237776_ERZ505498 | MGnify/ENA primary metagenome ERZ505498 (study PRJEB26159, sample SAMN06265151) | marine metagenome | isolation source: Helgoland LTER site | place: Germany:Helgoland, sampling...
TGATACCGAACTCGTGCTATACGCCACAGGTCGTCAGGCCAATACAGCAGGGCTGGGGCTGGAAACAACCAATGTGGCGATGCGCAACAATGGCTCCATTCAGGTTGATGAGTCTTTTGCCACAGCCGAGCCCAGTATCTATGCACTGGGGGATGTTATTGATCGGGTGCAGCTAACCCCAGTGGCTATTCAAGAAGCCATGGTACTGGTCGACCATTTGTATGGCGAGGGCAGTGCAACCATCGATTACAGCGATATTCCAACAGCAGTGTTCTGTCAGCCAGAGCTGGGCACTGTAGGGCTGAGCGAGGAGCAGGCGAGGGCAGAGTACGAGGATATAGCTGTGTATGTATCAGACTTTAAGCCAATGCTGCAGACTCTGGGCGGTGGCAATGATCGAATTACCATGAAACTGGTGGTGGATACGCAAACTGATGCTGTTGTCGGATGCCATATGGTGGGTGAACATGCAGCTGAAATCATTCAGGGGATGGGTATTGCCTTGAAAGCGGGGGCGACAAAAGCGCATTTTGATGCGACTGTCGGTATCCATCCGTCGGCGGCCGAGGAGTTTGTTACTATGAGAGAAAAGGCACGATAGGACATTTTATTCGCATGCGTGCCTGACTTCTTGCCTAAGTGCTGTTTTATTGACTGTCGCAACAAACATCAAACCCTGCGGTTCATCAACCATATTTTTTGTGAACGGGACATTGAATCGGTAGGAGTCTCGCAGGGTAGCGTGGGATTCCTCGCACAGATTAGCCAGCAGGTCTGATACCTGATCCTGGAAAACCAACAGAAATTCAAATTCTGCATCCAGAGAGTCCTGCTGGGCCGATTTAAAGCCTAGATAGTAGAACTGGTTATCAGCGCTGACGAAATAGCCAGCCGTTGACAAACTATGCTGATTCTCCAGCAACAGCTCATCCCAGGGAGTCGGGTCAGAGGTGTGGCTGCTGACAGAAATAAACATTAATCCCAGCAGCCAAACTAGCTTAGAAATCGTCATCAACCTCCATGTCTCCCGCCCATGAACCAGATTGGCTGTCGCCTGCAGAACTTGAGCCGCTGTCTGTTGAAGGTGATTCACTCCGCTGTGACTGCCCTCTAGCCATTGCGGCCCTGTCGCTTGCACGATTGTTATATTCTGCATCGACTTGTTGAGCGCCAGATGCCACTCCTGCATCATAGAAAGCTTTGTTGTTCAGAGTTTTAGCCGCTTCAGCTTTCATACCTGCCTCTTCACCCTGAATAAAGCTTTGATCGGCATTAACCTCTTTTAACGTGGCATACAGATCTTTCATAATGCCGGACGCTTTTACCGCAAGAGCACTGTTTACATTTGCGACGGCTACAATAATATTTTTGCCCGTGGGCTGATGGACCGTTTCCTCGATTCGTACGGTTTCCAAGCCACGAATAGTTAAGTTTTTGACTGACTCTTGAATATTGGCAGAGAAATCCTTGAGAATCTTAGACTCAATCTTGCCATCAGCCCCGCGAATGTCTCGCTTCAGTCTCTCTGCCGTCTTTACAGACTCAACAGAGGATTTCAAACTCAATATGGCGGCCTGTTTGGCCCAAAGGATGGCTTCTTCCTCAAGAATTGAATAGCTTCCCGAGTCGTCAGGATCATATTCAACCGCCGAGATACCCATAAAATTCGTTGATCCATCATTGGCCAGATAGCGTCTGGCGCCGACCATTGACGATAGATTTTGCTTGTCAAGCCAGTCCTCAAGAGAGATCTTATTCTTTCGGGGTAAACCTTTGCCCGCGCCTAGCAACATGCCCCTAGCTTCCAATTCAAGTTTTGGACTCCAGACTACGAGAGAAGCAATATTGTACTGTCCCCGCAAATCATCGTAACTCTCCACCTGCATCAGCGTCGTTGCGCCGAAAAGCGGCATGCTTGAACTGGTCTCAATGGCTGAGCGAGTTTCTTTTTTCACTTGGCCTTGAAGCTGTGCAATTTTATCCTGCACTTCTTCCAAAAGTTTTCTCTTGTCGTCTTCTATTTGCCGAGCTTTGTCTAACCTCAGTTTGACGTCGCTGAGTTTCTGTTTCTTATCGTCAGTTATTTGTTGGGAATCAAAAGTCTCATCGAGCTTTTTGATGGTGGCCTCTAAGAGAGCATTCAGGCGATCTCCAACAGTGACACCGCTCAGTTCATCAGCTTGAGCTTGATCATAGGCTGATAATAATGTCGAAGTTTCTCTCTGAGCTTGCAAATAAAGCTTCTGAGACTGCGCTTCCATTGCCTTGACTTGCTTTTGCTCGGCCTCTAGTTGTTTGGCTATTGGGTTACCTGGCACCGACAGTATATTTTCAGCACTTGCCGTAGTAGTAAAGCTTTCAATAATCGTAGCTTTAGCCAGCAGCGATGCTTCGATTGCGAGAGCCTCACGTTTTTGCAGAAAATCAGGGTCGTAGGCATCAATGGCTTCGCCTGTTTGCTTGATGACCATGATACGACTCTTTGCATCATCCCAGCCGCCGACTTTGAAGCCGTTTTTGCGTGCTAACTGCCTAAGCACATTTCCTGCTTTTTCAGACGGGCTGAGGCCGCGGGGAGCCTCGACCTTACCATCCTGGAATTCCGCAACAGCCGAATTTCCACCGTCCTCTGAAAACACCGTAGGGGACATTAAAAAGGCTATTGCCAGAGCAACCAGCATGCCGGTTCGAGTGAGGTATCTCATTATGTATCTCCCTGTAAAGTTTGTTTGGGGCTACCAATCATCGTCATATTCAGATTTTTTCTTTTTTATTTTTTCTCTCACTATACGTTCATTTTGTTGGGCTCGAGAGGGTGCCGACTTTTCAAGACGGCAGACAAACTTTCCAATCTTGAATTCTTTAAATATTGAAAGGTCGCCCTTAGCTAAGCTGGCCGAACTCATTTTCGGCGTCACACGCTCCACTTTTAGCTCGCCGACCTTTGATTCAGATCGCCCCAGTGATTCTTTGGTATAGGGGTCATACACTTTCGGTCCGCGCTCATAAACGCCATAAACGGCGCCGGCTTCGACAAGATCGCCACCCTGATTCAGAGTTAAAACACCACGATTCACTGCGACTACCATGATGGGAAAAATCGCATCGAGAATTTGTGTGCCAATTTTGGAACTGGCGATTTCCGCCATCGCAATGTCAGCATTTGGTCGCATCCCAGCACCCATAGCTTTTTCGAAAGACTCGCGATCAAATCCAAGAATAGCGTTGTCTGCAAACTTTACCTGGCTTGTAGCCACATCAATTATTTTGAAATTGACGGTAGCTTTACCTTCAGGGATCTTAAATGTCTTTTTGATGGTGGGGAAATATACTTCCCTGATTTGGCTGGCGACATCTTCAACTTTACCAACAATGATATAATCAGCTGTAAGGGTGCTGCCTAGCCTTGCTAATTCTGAGACTGGTGTCAGCGAATTAGTTGCAGCCACTGACCGCTCGCCGGCAATATCCGCCATATTTTGCCGATCCAAAACAGTGAATCGTCTGGAGCCGACTAATTTTCCGACAAGAGCGTCTGAAAAGTTTCGGGCAAACCTGTCTGAACCCGCAAACGGCAGGACTGCTATTTTTAATCTACTGGCCGATGCTGATAATTTTAACTTAGCAATTTTGGCATTAACTGTGACCACGTATTGCCCGCGGCCATTTTGGGTTTCCGACAGGACTTGGTAAGAGTCCACAACGCCATTGGTTGCCTCGCTAAATTGCCGCTGCATATTGGTAGATGATTGAAAGGATTTATTTTTACCGTCACTAGCAGACTCAGTAATTTTGTTGATAGCATTAGTTGCTGCAACCGACTTGCCATTAACTCTACCTATAGCCTCAGCAACCGCTGTGTTAACAGCCTCTTGAAGGGAATCACCGACACCTTGAGTTTCTACATTAACAAATTCGAGTTGTGCGCGAGCCATCAGGTTCACGGAGAAACTCAAAGAGATGACGCATAAAAACCCAATCAGGTATCGGTAATTAAATTTCATTATTATTTCCCTTAGCAGGCAATCTTTAGAGAACTGTTAGCCTTCCATCTCGTCACCAGAGGCACCATCGGTCGACACGCCGGCTTTTTTGCCAAAGCTAACCATTGCAGAGGTAGTTTTGCTCCATTCTTTGATTAACTTGGGGGTGGCCTTGGCAATATATAGTCCTGAGCTGAGTTTTTTCTTCAGTTTTGCTGCACCCATCATGCCTGCGCCTTTAATTTCGCTGGATGCGCTTTTTGCCCAATCCTTCGCTTTTGGCGCCAATTTGGTCATTCGCAGAGTTCCTTTGCCTAGAGGTGGATAAGCTTTAACCAATTCTTTCTTACTATCATCATCAAGATCGGAGCTAGCGTCCATTTTTTCCTGAATTTTTTGCTCACCATTGGCTGAGGCCTCAGTGACTTCCTCTAAGCAACTCTGCGCGCAGTCGTCTCCGGACAAACGGCCAGCTTCAGCTCGCAGGGATTCCGCAGTATCTCCCATTCCAAGAGCCGTAGCCACATGACCCTGGGCCTGTAATATGAGCCCGAGAGCGGCTTTAAAATCACCTACAATCGCTTCTTGAGCATCTGCAGCTGACTGATTCGAACTGGCTTCTGCCTCAGGCTCAGCTCCAGGCATAGAAGGAATTTTGAACGCCATTGCAGAGGTAGATAGCGTAGTTAGTAAACAAAGTGTCATTAGTTTTTTCATGTTATTTCTCCTATCGAATGCCGGCGGCATTTAGTTGTTGAACGATTTCGTTGCTTGCAGATTCTGCTGCTTTGATCAGTGCATTTGTCTCCGCCACAGTTTCATTTGGCCCAAGACCGGAAAACTGAGTAGGCTTAACCGATGCTACGGTTTCAAAGAACAGACCATCATCTTGATATACTTGAGCCATTACTGTGGCGTAAACGCGCTTCAGACCGCTTCCTGGGTCGGTATCTTTCTGCCCCACATCCACTGTAGCAATCACCAGTATTGGAATTTTCCCAGCAATCGCATCAAAGGCATTATTTTTGGTCGCGGGACTGAGATCATCACTGAAAGCAAAATCCTGTTTGAATGCTTCTAGGTCAAAGCCAGTGAACCTACTTGCAACCTGAGAGGCGTCTATGGTTCTAAAACCGTAGCTCGAAAAAGTTTGATTAACCGCAGCATCCAAACCGCTGGGCCTAAAAACATTCCAGTTGATCTTGTCAGCTTTGCTTTCAGAGCTGCCGCCGGTTTCTTTGATATTTTTTGTGCTAGAGTAACCCTCTGTGCTGGCACTAGTGCCACCCATTGAGGCCGTCTCTGAACCTTCATTAAAGGTTGTATTTGCTTCAATAGAGGTCCGCTTAGTGTCATAAGACTTAACAAACTCAGCCTTCCTTGCCAGGAATACAGCGGTAATTCTAGATCTTGGGCCAGATATCTGTGCTGGCGCCGCTTTACCGAGAAGACTTATTCTATTGGCGTCTACAACACCCTTGACCTTTAACTTGAAGGATTTCCCTTTACATCGGTGATCAACCTGCGCGTTTAAAAAATAGTCATCGATATCGGCTAATATTTGCTGTTCGTTTTCGGCAAATAGCGTGGAGATGGCAACCGATTTTCCCGCTGCCCAAGTTCTAAGCGCATTAGACTTAGCCTGAGACAAAACCTCGTTATATTCACTAGTTTTTCGTGGTCGTCCGTCTTTGCATTTATAACGCAGCTCTTTATTTTGCGCACCAGTGATGGTTTCCGTATACCCAATAACAGGCACAACCAGGCCTGCGGTCGCTATCATCACCAATAATAGTTTTCTAAAATGCATAGGTTTCACCTCAGATTATCAAAGATATCTTTTTCAAGGGTTTTACTGATTTTCACAATCGTTCTATAGGACTTTTGAGAAAACATTTTTTCTTTAAACCATTTCTTATCCGGCTTGGCAAGTTGAGCACAAAACTCGTCAGAGAGAACGGTTAATGAATTCTTTAATTCATTCCACTCATTAACTTCAAGCTTTTTAGACAGTTTTAAAACTCGACCAGATTGTGCTTTTTCACTGAAGAGCAATTCATCAAAACCAAGGTCACCGATTGATACGCGTAGCCCAGCGATAAATGATGGATAGATCATATTGGCCGTCTCTTTCATAATCTTTTTATTAAAGCCCAGCACTTTCAAGTCCACGTAATAATCTGCTGGAGGAAGCTCTAGCTGCACGGCATCTGCATTTTCAAAGCGCATTGCCATAGCGCTACCAACTGCTTGCCCTTTGGTATATGGGAGCACTGGGATACCTAGTCTTTTTGACATAGCTGCTGAAAACTGACTGGCAACTCGAGTATTAAAAGCCGCGTTATCGACATCATATTTTTCAAGATATTTTTCTGCATTGGCAGTCTGAGCAACATCTCTTACTTTGATATTCCAGCTATTAAACGGTTTATCAAAATTAACATCGGGGAGACGAGAGATAAATTCATTGATTAAATTGATTTTTTTGGACTGGTCAAAATAGACTGTTTTGTAGATATCGCGCCTGTAGGCATCGTCAACAATTTTGGGGCTATCTGTGTAACTTGTAACGAAAGGTATCGTACTGATAACTCGTTTTTCGGTGAAGTCAAAAAGAACGATCTGACCAAAAGTCGTCGCCTTAACAGCAAAATACCCGCTGCCTGTATTCTCAGCCTGAAATTGCTCTTCAGTAATGGCCAAGGCAATGCTTAGGGCATTACCAGATTTGCTATTACCTAGCCCCGAGGCGAAGTTAACACCTTCAATATCGACCTCAGTCATCGCAGATCTGAGCAGGCTGTTATAGTCGGTTAAGGCAGCAGAGTTATTTATAATGGAAGAGGCATAGGGCGCTGTTGTGCCCATAATGGATGCATCTCCAATGTAGGATAACCCTGCGAAATATACTTGAGTAGATGACCATCCAAGCAGAGAATAAATAGTAGCGATGAAAACAGCGATGGTTTTAAAAAGATATTTCATTAGAATTATTTTTTTAATTGAGGTGGCTTTTGTGCCGCTTCTTATTTCTTGGAACTATTGCATAAGTGAATGGCTAGATCAACCCCTTACCGCAACGGCATCTCTATTTACAGTGCTTGCCCTCCAGTTTATTCACACTTTCCTCCTCACCCGGAGAATAAGTTAAGTCATAGGTATCTTTTATGGTTGCGAACAAATTCATGTACTGGCATTTGTTTTCCGGTGGCAACCAGTCTTGGAGGCCTTTGGCGCCTTTCTGCCTATTCAGCCGTGCCTCTACAGCCAATAGATTGAGCGGGTCATTGGCAAATCGGATGCGTTTAGCTTTTGGCCAGGTCGCAGCCCCATGCTCCCAAGCCCATTTCAATGGCACTACATGATCAATATCCAGCTTAGATGACTGATATATCAACTTATTGGAGTAGGGGGAGGCCCAAATACCATCAAGCACCTGACAGCCCTTGCTAGACTTGAACGTTACCGCTGACTCAGATTGCGCGAGGAGTGTTTCATGGCGGGTGTTTTGACAGTCACCATCGTCATCCGTCCAGCCATGACCAAATTCTACTCGTGAATATTTGGCAGTGATGTTACCGGATTCAGATTCTAACTCGCCTACAACAGACAAAAACTTTTTGCCTATTTCAAATAGGTCAGATGCATTCAAAGATAAGCCTGACGAGGCCTCTCCGGCAGCAGGTTGGAAGCTCAGGGTCATAACCAACGTAAAAGATAACACAACGATGTTCTTTGAGAACATAACAACATCCTTCTAACAGCAGGTTGTATTTCACGGTTCTTATCCGCGTGGGCAAGATAACATTACTGTTTTGATCCCTCCAGTAAAAGTTGAGATGGCATCCAAAATTATTATTTTAAATCATAATTTACAGTGACTTATAAGCATAATCTAAAGTACATTATAGGAAAATACTGGCAATGGGGAGTGCCGAGAATCTCTAGCTATCAAAGGGACGGCAGAGTAGCAGATCCCATGCCTCTAGAATTGATTTTTAGCCCGTTCTAGCAGAGCAACGCTTAGAAATTTGAGATCCCCAAGAGTCTTTGCACCATTTTTACTGCTCTGATTGACCACTATCAAGATAAGCGCATGACTGATCTCAAGATAAGCCCTTCCCAGGCGCGCTAATTCAGCTGGCTGTGAGGCGATATCCATGCGCTTAAACATCCTTGCCATGGCATTGATGATCAAATCATCATGGATTAAGTCCAATTTTTTAAGTTCAGGCACCCCAAACATTGCCTGCACTAATGGCAGTAGGCCGCGCTGGTTGGTGTAGACCAGCAGCATGCGATCAATGGTGCGCTCGACAAACTTTTTAATACTGGTATTTTCTACATCATCAGCTTCAAGTTCCTGCAGAGCGACATCCATCTCCCCAACCCACTGTTCTGCCAGGCTATACATAATTGCGTATTTGTTGGGGAAGTAGTGGTAGAGGGTGCCTACAGAGATGCCCACCCGTTTAGCCACTAGAATGGTAGTGAGATCGTCCTGACCCACCTGTTCCAACAATTCGGCGGTAACCTCGAGAATCTGATTGCGGCGTGCCATAGCACGTTTTTGCACAGGTTCGTTACGCGGTGTGAGTTTGCGCGCATTTGTCATTATTAAAATCTGTCTCTCAGTGCGAAATAGAGCATGCCTGCAACCATGCCAGGCCAGCGTAAAAAAGTGCCGCCTGGAAACTTGGAGGTAGGGAGATTTGCAACCAAATCAAAACGCTCAAGCTTACCACTTATAGCCTCCGCCACCAGTTTGCCGGCAAAGGTTGCAGTGGGCACACCATGGCCTGAATAACCCTGGAGATGCCAGATATGGTTATTGATGCGGCCAAAGTGGGGCAGGCGATTCATAGTAATCGCCAGGGTTCCACCCCAGCCATAATCGATTTTTGTCTGCGCCAGCTGTGGGTAGATCTGCAGCATATAGTTGCGCACAAAACCTTTAATATCCGACGGAAAGCCACGACGATAATTTTCACCGCCGCCAAAGATTAACCTCTTATCCCCGGACAGCTTCCAATAATTAATCACAAAGCGACTGTCCTGCATCGCCGTATCCTTAGGGATAATCTGCTTGGCAAGCTCATCCGACAAAGGCTCTGTGGCCAGCACAAAGTTATTGATTGGCATAATAAAGCCATTGATTCTTGGCTCAAGTTTTTCAATATAGCCATTGCAGGCGAGAATGATTTCTTTTGCCTTCACCTGACCGCTGGCGGTTTTTACCAGCACAGGGACGTCGGAATACCCGGTGACCCGCGACTGCTCATAAATGGTCACGCCAGCTTTGACCGCAGCCTCAGCCAGACCCAGAGCATAGTTAAGAGGGTGCAGGTGCAGGGCGGCCTTGTCCCACTGCGCGCTGTGATAAGCCTGACTGCCAATTACCTCGGACAGACGCTCCCCAGAAATATACTCCATCTGCTCAAAGTTATAGCGATCCCGCAGAAAGCCAACCTCATCCTCAAACTCAGAGTTGTACTTGGCCCGGTGGGCCAAATGCATAATGCCCTGCTTAAGATCGCACTCAATGCCATACTTGGAAATCAGACCCTTAACGGTGTCCACCGCCTCCAAACCCATATCCCACAGGCCAGCGGCAACTTCATGGCCAAAGTGTTTCTCGAGATAATACTGGTCTTTGCGCTGCCCAGTGCCAACATGACCGCCATTGCGCCCGGAGGCTCCAAAACCAACAGTCTCCGCCTCAAGCACAACCACCTTGTAACCCATTTCTGCCAGGTGCAGGGCAGAGGAGAGGCCGGTATAGCCTGCACCGATAACGCAGATATCCGCTGACTCTTCACCTTCAAGAGCTGGGAAAGCAAGGGGTTTGTTGCGGCTGGCACTGTAATAGGACTGCATACCTGACTCTACTATTTGACTTTCTTGGATTGACATTAGCATGTTTTCGAATGATAATTCAACATTAATTGAATAATTGTTCGAAAAAAACACATGCAGGTGCCCAATGCAGTCGCAACAAGAAATCGAAAAATGGCTCAAAGAAAATAAAATTACCGAAGTGGAATGCCTAGTACCGGACATGACAGGCAATGCCCGCGGCAAATTTATTCCCGCCAAGAAATTCCTCAAGGAAGACAGCAGGTTGCCCGAAGGTATTCTGGCCCAGACAGTGACCGGCGAATATTCTGATGATTACTGGGAGCTGCTGGATACCATCGACGGAGATATGCTTCTGGAACCAGATGCCAGCACCAAGCGCACCGTACCCTGGGCCAACGAAACCACGGGGCAGATTATTCATGACTGCTATACCAAAGATGGGAAACCCCACCCATTTAGTACCAGAGCAGTGCTTAAACACGTCCTTGATCTCTATGCCAAAGAGGGACTTACACCTGTGATAGCCCCTGAAATGGAGTTCTATCTGGTTGAGCGCAACACCAATCCCGATATGGCTCTAAAGCCACCCGTGGGGCGCTCAGGTCGCCCAGAGACAGCGCGGCAGTCCTACAGCATTGATGCAGCCAATGAATTTGAGCCATTTGTGGAAGATATGTATGCCTATGGCGAAGCCATGGGGCTAGATATCGACACCTTGATCCATGAGTCAGGCGCCGCCCAGCTGGAAGTTAACTTTATCCACGGCAATGCACTGGATCTGGCCGATCAGGTATTTACCTTTAAGCGCATGGTTCGCGAAGTAGCGCTAAAACATAATATCTATGCCACCTTTATGGCCAAACCCATGGCTACAGAACCGGGCTCTGCCAAACATATCCACCAGAGCATTACCTCAACCGCCGATGGCAGGAATATTTTTGCCACCAAAGAGGGCGAATACAGTGAGGCGTTCTATCATTATCTGGGAGGCATGCAAAAGTACACGCCCTTTGTTATGAGCTTCTTTGCCCCCAATGTTAACTCCTACCGACGCTTTACCCGAGAGGTCTCAGCACCCATTAATCTTCACTGGGGCTTTGATAATCGCACCACCGGACTGCGTGTTCCCGACGCCAATGCCAAGAACTACCGCATTGAAAACCGCTTTCCCGGTGCCGATGTCAACCCGTACCTGTCGATCGCCGCCACTCTGGCCTGTGGCTATCTGGGTATGAAAAACAAAATCGAGCCCACTGCGCCCCATGAGGGCAATGCCTATGAGGAAGAGCTGGCGCTGCCCAGAACACTGGAAGAAGCGCTGCGGGGCCTGCAAGAAGATAAGGATATTGCTGAACTGTTTGGTGAGAGGTTTATACAGCTCTACACCTCAATCAAGCTGGTGGAATTCGAGGAGTTTAATCAGGTGATTTCTTCCTGGGAGCGTGAGCATTTATTGTTAAATGTTTAAAGCCCTGTCTGGCAAACTAAAGCTCAGGTAAACTGCAGCTGAAAAGTGAGTCAGACAAAATAACCTTGATAAAAACAGCCTTCAGAATAGTCCTTTTTCTTTGCGCCCTGGCCTGCAATGTCAGTCAGGCACAGGACACCTATGTTGGCAGCAGCACCTGTCAGACCTGCCATGCCAAGGAGTATCAACAATGGCAGGGCTCTCACCATGACTGGGCAATGCGCGAGGCCAGTGCAGAGACAGTGCTGGGTGACTTTAATAATGTCAGCTTTCACCATCAGGGCCTGACCACCAGCTTTAGCAGCAGGGACGGAAAATATTATGTCCGCACTCAAGGTGCAGATGGCAAAGACCAGACATTTAAAATTGCCTACACCTTTGGCGTAGAACCACTTCAGCAATACCTTATTGCTTTCCCCGATGGCCGCTACCAAGCACTGACAGTCGCCTGGGACAGCAGGGCAGCAGAACAGGGCGGGCAGCGCTGGTATCAACTTATGCCCAATGATATGGGGCAACCAGGGGAAAGCTTACACTGGACCGGGGTTTACTATAATTGGAATACCCAATGTGCCGCCTGCCATTCCACCGGATTACAGGAGAATTATTCGCAGCAGAATAATAGCTACAACAGCACCTGGGCCGAAATTAATGTCAGTTGTGAAAGCTGTCATGGACCTGGGTCCGCTCACAGCAACAGCCCTCAAACACCTCTGCCAGTAGACTATTCGCCCCAGCTGCAGTGGGTTATTGCCGAAGGCGCCGATATAGCCAACCCATTGGGCGACCCCCATGCAGGCAGCAAGACAGAGATAGAATCCTGCGCCGGATGCCATTCAAGGCGGGCAAAAATAAGTGCTGACTCAGTCAACAACCACCAGCCGGGATCAGAGCTTCTTGACCATTATCGGCCACAGACTCTGAGAGAGGGGCTGTACCATGCAGACGGGCAGATTCAGGATGAAGTCTATGTCTATGGCTCATTTATTCAGAGCAAAATGCATCAGCGCGGCGTGCGATGCAGCAATTGCCACGAACCCCACAGTCTTGAACTTAAAGCACCGGGCAATGGGGTTTGCGCCAACTGCCATGCGCCAGAGACCTACAATAGCCCAAAACACCATTTCCACCAGCCCGCCAATAGCCCCGGCGCACAATGTGTCAATTGCCACATGCCAAGTACTGTCTATATGGGTGTAGATCCGCGGCGGGATCACAGCATGCGCATTCCAGACCCACAACTGGCAGAAAAAACAGGCGCCCCAAACGCCTGTATCAATTGCCACCAGAACAAAACCAATGCCTGGGCCGGCAGCGCCATTAGCAGCTGGCTTAAACTGAAATCGGACTCAAATCCCCAACAATCCAGCCATTACGGCGAGGCTATTTTCGCAGGCAGGGAACAACAGCAGGGGGCCAATCAACAACTTATCGACCTCGCCACTGATTCCAGTATTAACAGCATAGCCAGAGCAACTGCCCTTGGGTTGCTGCAAAACCACCCCAATCAAGGCAGCTACCAAACAGCCCGGCAGCAACTGTCCAACAAGGATCCTATGGTGCGACTTGGCGCACTTGAAACATTGGAATTTCTCCAGCCACAACAGCGCTGGGAGGATATATCACCATTATTAACAGACCCAATTAAGGCGGTCAGACTGGAGGCCACCAGACTATTGCTTGGCCTTTATGGCAGCCTACCAGGGGCCAATATTGACGAATATATGGATGCCTTATTGCTCCATGCCGACAGACCTAACGGCCAACTTAACATCGCCAGCGCTTATATGGAGCAGGGCCTTTACAAACAAGCCGGGAAGGCATACCAGCATGCTCTAAAACTGGATCCCCTGAATACAGCCGCAATTAATAATTATGCGGACAGCCTGCGAGCCCAGGGTCAGCACCAGCAGGCTCTGGAACTATTAATAGAAGGCAATAAATCACTGCCAAATAATGCCGCGCTTCTGCACGCTCTGGGTCTGGCGCAAATCCGCAGCCAGCAGCCAGCGCTGGAGAGCTTGCGCCGGGCAGCCCAGCTGGAACCAAAAAACAGCCGCTACAGTTATATTTATGCACTTGGTGTAAATGGACAGGGAGATGCCGAGCAAGCGGTCGATATATTAAGCAGGGCACTTATCAACAATCCAAAGGATCGAGATCTACTCATAGCTCTGGTCACTATTAACCGTGACCGCGGAGAATTGAGCCAGGCAAGGGTGTTCGCACGCCAGCTAGTAGCCACATTCCCCAATGACAGCAGCGTAAAAAGATTGCTGGAAAGCCTATAAATTACTTTACATATTGGCTGTATGTTGTTGAAATATAACAGAAAATTATACTTCTCGGCTTCTACCTGACCTTGCCCGCTCTTTCATATCTGACTGGATATAGACCTGATCTGTGGTGCCCATACTGGCATGGCCAAGATCGTCCGCCATATGCTTGAGCGGCCTGGTGGCAATATCCTGAGAAGCACCAGTATGCCTGAGCCAATGGGTCGTTGCCTCGCGCAGCGCTTTGGCTTCATCGGTAAACCCCTCGGCGCGCATTTTTTCGTAACCTAGATCAAACCCCTGCTGTACTATGCGGCGCAACTGCCTTGATGTCATGCCGCCGGTGCCGCGGTTTTTCGCCACAAGGGCCGAATTAACCCCAAAGTTAGGACTCTGACTGGCGCGATATTTTTGATAGCGCTGAATATAGGGGGAAAGGGCGCTGGGCACTGAAATATCCCTTATCTTATTGCCCTTGCCCAGCACTTTAAGCCATTGGTTGCCGTCGCTGTCCTGCCAAAAATGCTTCCAGGCAGGCTGCCAGTTGGGCCGCTCGGAGAGCTCTGACACCCGTAGATAGAGGGTTTTAAGCATAGCGACAATAAACAAGGTGCGCTCATGGGCCTGATCCTCATCCGCAGCAGTCTGGGCGCACTCGAGAACAGTTTCCCATTGCAGATCAGACAGCCGCTTAATATGTTTCTGGGTCGCACCCTTAATAAGGTAGGAAGATTGTTTACGAATGGCCGGTATTGGATTGCCAAAGGCATAGCCTTCATCAGTTAAATAATCATAGAAACAGGAAATCGCGGAATAACAGATCTTCATCGCCTCATGGGATAGCAGGTGCCCGTCTGTGCTGATTTCCAGACTTAAACCCTCAGCCAACGCCTCGGCACGGTCTTCCTTAGCGATTTTCGCGGCAAATGGCCGCCAATTTTCATTTTGACGAGACTCTCCGTCGATAATTTTAAAGCGGTCCTGCACTGAGCTCGCCACCCAGCTGGCACTTGGCCCGTGAACAAAATCAAAATAAGCCTCTAAATCCGGGCGTTTGAGCTGGATAACTGACTTGTTAGCCACAGTCCAGGCCCACAGCAGCAGGCGCTCAACTTCATTGCGATAGCCTCTAAAGGTGGCTTCAGATTTTCTGCTGTAACTTTTAAGGAATGACTGAGTATGCAAAACATCCTCACGAACCTCTGGAATAGTTTCACTGAGGGAGAGGATAAATTGTTTTGAGTCTGGATAGTCATCAAACATGGCCATACCCATGGGCGAGCGCACAAACGCTTTGTGGGCATCAAACAGTGGAGTGGCTTTAAACTGTTTTGACATAGGCGACTCTGAATCCGGGTTAAGGGGGCTGTAGCCGTTGATATGGTTAGGTTGTAGCTGAATTACACTGTATCAGGCTATTTCTCAACTGTCTACCTATGTCCACTAATTGAGATTAGAGGACATCAAAGATGGCATCAGCGAGGAATAGCAGCCCTAACCCCAATTATCGGATTTAACAATCTATCCCATGGTCTATATTCAGTAATTGGAGTTCTTGCTAAACTCCCCACCTAGACAAGGAAAAACATTATGTATCGTGCTTTAGTCGCGTCCCTAATTATTATTTGCGCCAGCCTGGGGTTTATTACCACAGCCTCCGATAGTGAAATCACTCCTATCGAAAAACAGTCGGAACAGACAGCACTGTACCGTGAAATTTTTGATCGCCTGGCCACCCGCCACTATCGCGAACAAAGAATTGATGATGAATTGTCCAGACGCTACCTGACGCAATATCTTGATCAACTGGACCCATTAAAGAGTTATTTCCTGCAATCTGATATCGATGAATTTAATCAGTGGCAAACCAAGCTTGATGACTTGGCCAGACGGGGTGACGTTAAGCCGGGCTTTGTTATCTTTAACCGCTTGCGGGAGCGAGCTACGGCTCAGCTAAAGTGGAATATCGCCCTGCTTCAGGATACCGAGCGTTCCTTTGATTATGCCGATGATGACAGCCTGGTGCTTGATGGTGACCAACGCGACTGGTTAAGCAGCACAGGAGAGGCTGAGGCTTTCTGGCACAAACGTGTCAGAGACTCAATGATCCGTCTGCTGCTCAATGATAAAGAGGAGACCAAAGCAAAGGAACTTTTAATCAAGCGCTACGAAAATCAAATAAAGCAATTTGAGCAGCGCGACAGCCAGGATGTATTCCAGCTGTATGTCAATGCGCTCGCTACCCTCTATGATCCGCACACCTCTTATTTCTCACCACGTACCACAGAGAACTTCCAGATCAATATGTCTCTGTCTCTTGAAGGCATTGGTGCCGAACTGACCACAGAAGACGAATATACTAAGGTGGTGCGCATTATTCCTGGGGGTCCAGCAGACCTTCAGGGCATCCTTAAAGCCGAAGATAAGATTGTCGGCGTGGGTCAGGATGACGAAGAAATAGTCGATGTGGTGGGCTGGCGCCTAGATGATGTGGTTGATCTGATCAGAGGAGCCAAAGACTCTACCGTGCGTCTGGAGGTCATACCGGGCTCAGGGGAGGCTGCAGATAGTATCAGCCTGATTTCAATCGTGCGAGACAAGGTAAAGCTGGAAGAAAAATCCGCTCAGAGCAAGATCCTTGAAATCGAGCAAGAGGGACAAACCTATAAGTTGGGCGTGATTGATATCCCCGCCTTTTACCTAGATTTTGAAGCCTACCGCAACCGTGACCCGAATTATAAGAGTACCACCAGAGATGTGAGTCAACTGCTGATAGACCTGACCGAACAGCATGTCGACGGCATTATTTTAGACCTGCGCAACAATGGTGGCGGCTCATTGTTTGAAGCCACAGCACTGACCGATCTGTTTATTGACCGCGGCCCAGTGGTGCAGATACGGGACTCTAGCCAGCGTATTTACCGCAATCAGAGAGCGACAATGCCAGCTCTCTACAACGGCCCTGTGGTGGTAATGATAAATCGGTTAAGCGCCTCAGCCTCTGAGATTTTCGCCGGCGCCCTGCAGGATTATGGTCGCGCCCTTATTGTCGGTAGTCGCAGCTATGGCAAAGGCACAGTGCAGGATGTGACCGGACTCACTAGCGGCCAGCTAAAACTGACCATATCCAAATTCTACAGGGTGTCCGGAGATAGCACCCAGCATCGTGGCGTACTGCCGGATATTGCATTCCCCTCCGCCTATGATCCAGAAGAGGTCGGAGAAAGCCATCAGGACAATGCCCTGCCCTGGGATCAAATTCGTGGCGTCCCCCATGCCAACAGCAGTGAGCTAAAGGATCTCGTCGCACCCCTTACCAAAGCCCACCTGCAGCGCAGTGCTGCCGACCCGGATTATGCCAATCTGGTTGATATCCTTGCCCTGACCAAAAGCTGGGATCAAGACAAGGCATTGTCTCTCAATATTGAAAAGCGCCGAGAACGCAGCGCAAAATGGGATACAGAACTATTCGGTCTGGAGAATATACGTCTCAGTAAAAAAGGCCTGAAGCCCCATACAGATATTGAAACTTGGAAAGAGGCAGAGGATCCCGAAGAGGAAAATATTGCCGAATCTGATCCATTGCTGCAGGAGGCAGGTCATATTTTAACTGACCAAATAGTCTTGCAGGCTGGACTAAAAAAGACTGGTCAGCCTCAGCTGGCACAGATCAATAAAAAATCAACTGAATGAGCTCAACCCAGTGACTACTAAAACCCGCATTATTTCGTTTAACGTTAATGGTCTCCGTGCCCGTCTACATCAACTAAAGGCCGTAATTGATCAACATAGCCCGGATATTATCGGACTTCAGGAAACTAAAGTCAGCGACGAGGAATTCCCTGTCGAAGCCATTGCAGATATGGGTTACAACGTCGATATCCACGGCCAAAAAGGTCATTATGGTGTCGCCCTGCTGAGCAAAATTACCGCCAGTAAAATTACTAGGGGCTACCCCGGTGATGAGGCTGAAGCCCAGCGCCGCATGATCCATGGCGAGTACAGTATTAACGGCGATACCATCCATGTGATCAACGGCTATTTCCCCCAGGGCGAAGGCCGTGCTCACCCAACCAAATTTCCCGCAAAGCAAAAATTTTATGCTGACCTGCTATTGTATCTGCAGGATAACTTCACCCCTGAAGATAAAGTGGTAGTGATGGGTGATATGAATGTAGCGGCAGCCGACATAGATGTCGGTATCAAACCGGAAAATGCCAAGCGCTGGCTCAAGACCGGCAAATGTGCCTTTCTCCCTGAAGAGCGAGAATGGCTGCAGCGCCTCTGCGACTGGGGGCTACAGGACAGCTATAGATCCATGAATGCGGAAGATACAAGATCCTACAGCTGGTTTGACTATCGCAGTCGTGGCTTTGAGCAGGACCCCAAGAGCGGGCTGCGCATTGATCTTATACTGGCTTCACATGCTGCCATGTACCAGTTGCAAGATACCGGTATTGATTTTGAGGCACGGGCATCGGAAAAGCCTTCAGATCACTGCCCTATTTGGGCCGACTTTAGTCTTTAATCTATAAATTAGCTTAAGGCTACAGGATTTAAATTGCCATTGTAGTCAACCAATTATCGGCAACCGCGTTCTATCATGCAACGAACCCAATACCGGAGATCGACATGAAACGAGCAGTTATTACCGGCACCGCAGTTGTTGCCATGCTGGCATTTCCCCTCAATGCAATAGCCTCATCAGCCGATAAAAACTACAAGGGTTATCTTAAACATGAGCAGCAGTGGCAGCACCATCGGGAGCAGCGCCGAGCTGATGCCAGGCACAGAACCACACACAAGGCCAAGCATGCCAAACATATTGTAAAAACTGATTATCGCGCCGTTAAGTACAGAGTTAACCACAGGGCCAAACATCAAAGAATTGCGCAACAGCGCCACAGAAACTGGGTGAAAAACCATGGTTATCATCATAGATTGTCAAATTCCAGAGATGTGTACATACATTACTATGGCCCGGCGCGGCATTATGATCGCCACCAGCGCCATTACCGACAGTACCATATTGGTCACCACAGGCATCACAAGCGCCATGATCATGACAATGACTATTTAGAATGGCTGGGCATCATGTATCTGCTCAATGAATTCTACGATGAAGACTACTAGGTCACAATGAAACAGCAGACTCACAAAGCGTCTCAGAGCCAGAACAGCATTGCTGATCTGGCTGCTGCCCCACTGCCCTACAGCAATGTGGAAGACTTTTTAAAATTTATCGAGCGCCGCGCTTTCCATATGGCGAGGATAAATACAGGGGATACAGAGACTGCACTGGATATAGTTCAGGATGCCATGTACAAACTGGTGGAGAAGTATTCCCATAAGACAGCCAAAGAATGGAAGCCTTTATTCTACCGAATTCTAAGTAGCAAACTGACAGACTATTACCGCCGCAAAGCAATCCGCGACAAAGTGTTTATCTGGTCGAAGTCGCAGACCGCAGATGAGGATCAGCAGTTTTATGATCCAGCAGCAAGCGCTCCGGGGCGAGCTTCTGAAACCCCTGACCAGATGCTTATGCGCAGCCAGCGCATCAACAGGCTCAACGAGTCTGTGCAGCAACTACCCAATCGCCAGCGCCAGGCTTTTATGCTGCGCTGCTGGGAGGGACTAAGCACCATTGAAACTGCTGCCGCCATGCAATGCTCAGAAGGGAGCGTAAAGACTCATTATTCAAGAGCTATGAATTCATTGAGAGAGATGCTGGAGGATTATCGCAATGACTAAGCACAGTAAATTCGAAGCCGAGCTCAGGGATGATCTGCACACCCTGGAAGAAACCACCGGCGCACCAGAAATATTCCGTCTGGCTCAGGCGAGAAATCGCGCACTGGCCCAGACAGAGCCTACATCAGGCAAGTTGCGGTGGCCTGTTATGGGTGCTTCAATGGCCTCTGTACTGCTGGCCACTGTGCTGATTGTCCAGCCGGACAGCACAGAGTTAAGCAGCCAAGTAGACAACCAGCTAGGCACTCAATTAGCGACTGAAATGATTATCGATGACAGTATCGAGCTCTATGAAGACCTGGACTTTTATTACTGGCTGGCCGAAACAGATCAGAATGGAACCAGTTAAGCCATGGCCTATTTAAATAAACACTCATCCCCCGCTGCCAGCAGGAAATTATTGCTACTGAGCCTGGCCTGGGTATTTTTTTCCCCTGCTGCCATTGCCCAGCAGCCCGCCAACTTTGAGAAACTGCCTGAGGAGTTACAAGAAACCCTGGCTCCATTTGCCAATAACTGGCACAGAATGGAGCCTGGAAGGCAGTTAATGCTGATAGACAAAGCTCGCAACGCCAACCCGGAAGAGCGCAAGCGCTTCAAAGCTCAGGCCGAGCGCTGGAAAAATATGGGGCCAGAAGAACGCAAAAAAGTGCGTAGGGCGCAACAGCGCTTTGATCAGTTGCCGCCCCACAAGCGAGAAAAGTTGCGCCATCATTGGAAGAATATGAGCCCGGACGAGCGCCGCACGTTAACCAAAAAAATGCGCCAGCAACCCCAGCTCTCCCCTGCCAAGCAAAAAGAGATCCGCGAAAAAGTTAAGCAGATGACCCCAGAGGAACGGCGGCAGTTTCTCGATGAAATTAAGCGGCAGAGAAAGCCATCAGTACCGCAACAGGCGACAGATTAAAATGATCGAGCTATAAAAAAAGGCCCAATTAAGGGCCTTTTTTATGCTGCGCAGCTTAAGATTTAAAGACTGGCTTCAAACTCAGGCAGCGCTGTAAACAGATCAGCAACCAGGCCGTAATCAGCAACAGAGAAGATAGGAGCCTCCTCGTCTTTGTTGATCGCAACAATCACCTTGCTGTCTTTCATACCAGCCAGATGCTGGATAGCGCCGGAGATACCCACAGCAACATAGAGGTCCGGAGCGACAATCTTACCTGTCTGCCCCACCTGCATATCATTGGGCACAAAACCGGCATCAACTGCAGCGCGGGACGCACCCACAGCGGCACCGAGCTTATCGGCAATGCTGTAGAGCATATGGAAGTTCTCCCCATTGCCCATACCGCGACCACCAGAGATAACAATCTCTGCGGCAGTTAATTCAGGGCGATCAGATACAGCAACTTCTTCACCGACAAAGGAAGACAGCTCAGCATTGTGGGCTGATGCCACAGCTTCAACGCTGGCAGAACCACCATCAGCTGCAGCGGCATCAAATGCTGTACCGCGAACGGTTAGCACTTTAATGGCATCGGAAGACTGCACAGAAGCAATAACATTGCCCGCATAAATCGGGCGTTTGAACGTATCAGCACTGACAACTGCACTGATATCAGAAATAGCCTGAACATCCAGCAGCGCAGCTGCGCGAGGCATAATATTCTTGGCTGTCGTGGTGGCAGTGGCCAGAATATGGCTATAACTAGCGCCGACTTCAGCAATCAGCGGAGCCACATTTTCTGCCAGTGAGTTGGCATAGGCTTCATTGTCAGCAACTAGCACCTTGTTGATACCAGCAACCTGTCCAGCCTGAGCAGCGGCGTCCTGACAGCCAGTACCAGCAACCAGAATATCGATATCACCACCTATGGCCTGAGCCGCAGTGATGGCATTGAGGGTGGCAACGTTTAAGCTGCTGTTGTCGTGTTCAGCGATAACTAAAATACTCATGAGATCACCTTCGCTTCGTTTTTCAATTTATCCATTAGCTGGGCCACATCTTCTACCACAATACCGGCTTGACGCTCGGCAGGCAGTTCAACGCCCAACAATGTAACGCGAGCCGCAGTATCAACGCCCAGGTCTGCCGGAGACGACATATCCAGAGGCTTTTTCTTGGCTTTCATAATATTGGGCAGAGAGGCGTAGCGTGGCTCATTGAGACGCAAATCAGCAGTGACAATCGCAGGAAGCTTCAGTGCCAGAGTCTGCAGGCCGCCATCAACTTCGCGAGTAACAGTGGCTTTGCCGTCCTCCAGGCCCAGTTCAGAGGCAAAGGTTGCCTGGCCGTAGCCCGCCAGAGCAGCCAACATTTGGCCGGTCTGGTTGTTATCACCATCAATCGCCTGCTTACCCATAAGAACAAGATCAGGAGACTCCGAGTCACAAACAGCCTTCAGACACTTGGCAATCGACAACGGCTCAAGGACATCGTCAGTATTGACCAGGATAGCGCGGTCAGCACCCAGTGCCAGTGCCGTACGCAACTGCTCCTGTGCCTGCTGAGGACCTACAGAAACCGCAACAATTTCAGTAGCAACGCCCTTCTCTTTAAGGCGTACCGCTTCTTCTACAGCGATTTCACAAAATGGGTTAATAGACATTTTGACATTAGCCAAGTCGACATCTGTATTATCTGACTTAGGCCTAACCTTGACGTTGTAATCAACAACGCGCTTAACGGCTACCAGTACTTTCATGGTCATCCCTTTAGATTAGTAAATTGAGGATGGAATCTGCATCGCCACCTAGCGTCAGACCCCTTTTTTAGACGCCGACATATTGCCTAGGTCACATACATAAATCAAGCAAAGGGCACACAAAAAACGACTGCAGAGTCAGCTTGCAGCCCGTGTTAAATATATAAATTACCGCTATTGATATTGAGTATGGCTAAGCTAATATGATGGGCGTAAACTACATACTCAATATTCAAACCAACAGGTGGAGAACGATTTTGGAACGCGAATTTATGGACTATGACGTGGTTATTGTAGGTGCAGGCCCAGCCGGCCTCGCTGCGGCATGTCGTCTCAAGCAGGTCAATGCAGACATTACTGTCTGTGTGGTTGAAAAAGGCTCCGAAGTGGGCGCGCATATCCTTTCCGGCGCCGTACTTGAGCCCAGCGCTTTAAATGAACTGTTCCCCGACTGGAAAGAGCTTGGAGCGCCGCTGCATAGCCCAGTGACCGGCGACGAGATATTTGTTTTCACCGGCCCTGAAAAGCGCATCAAAGTACCTGGTCTGTTCGCCCCTAAAACCATGCACAACAAAGGTAATTACGTCATTAGCCTGGGCAAGCTTTGCCGCTGGCTCGCCGAGCAGGCAGAGAACCTCGGTGTTGAGGTTTTCCCGGGCTTTGCTGCCTCAGAAGTGCTCTACGGTGACAACAATGAAGTTCTGGGCATTGCTACTGGCGATATGGGCGTAAGCCACAATGGCGAGCAGAAAGCCAGTTATATGCAAGGTATGGAGCTACGCGCCAAGTACACATTATTTTCCGAAGGCTGCCGCGGTCATCTGGGCAAGCAGTTAATCGCCAAATATTCTCTGGATGCGGGCAAGGATCCCCAGCACTATGGTATCGGCATTAAAGAACTGTGGAAAATTCCCGCCGAGCAGCATCAGGCCGGTCTGGTTGTTCACAGTGCTGGCTGGCCTCTCGACGAAAGTAAATCACTGGGCGGTGGATTTCTCTACCACCTGGAAGACAATCAGGTAGCCCTGGGTCTGATTACCAACCTGTCCTACACCAACCCCCATGTCAGCCCCTATGACGAGTTTCAGCGCTACAAGCACCATCCAGAGATCGCCAAACACCTTAAGGGCGGCGAGCGCCTCACCTACGGCGCCCGGGCTCTGCTCAAAGGTGGCCTGCAGTCACAGCCAAAAATGTCTTTCCCTGGCGGCCTGCTGATAGGCGACGATGCTGGCACTCTGAACTTTGCCAAGATCAAAGGCAGCCACACTGCAATGAAGTCTGGCATGGTGGCCGCAGAGACTGTTGCCCAGGCGCTAGCCGCTGAGCAGCAAAACACAGATCTGCAAGAATATGCCGCAGCCTACAAAGCATCATGGGCATACAAAGAGCTGCATATGCAGCGCAACTTTGGACCAGCCCAGCACAAATTTGGCAATATTATTGGTTCTGCCTACGCGTTTATTGATATCAATATCTTTAATGGCAAACTGCCCTGGACCATGAGCGACAAAGTTGCGGATCATGACACATTGAAGCCCGCCAGTGAGTGCGCCAAAATTGATTACCCGAAGTACGATGGAGTTTTGAGCTTCGACAAAGCTTCATCGGTATTTATGTCCAATACCAACCATGAAGAAGACCAGCCCTGTCACCTGGTGCTGGCTGACCCGGATATGCCGATTAACAAAAACCTCGAGCTCTATGACGAGCCTGCCCAGCGCTACTGCCCAGCAGGTGTCTATGAGGTGGTGGCTAATGATGATGGCAGCAAGCGTTTTCAGATCAATGCACAGAACTGTGTGCACTGTAAAACCTGTGATATCAAAGAACCTAGCCAGAATATTAACTGGGTAACTCCCGAGGGCGCAGGGGGACCCAACTACCCTAACATGTAATTCTTTCGGATATAAAAAAGGCGGTCAACTTGACCGCCTTTTTTATATCCCGCCGTTTATGCCCTCAACTGAGCCCTCAGTCCGCCTCAATATGCCCTAACAAAAATTGCTCACCCATACTGTGCAAAAATAAATCCGCACCAGTGGGCCCTGAAACCATCTGTCCCCAGTCAATCAGCTGGTAGTACACCGAACGGCTAATCAATGCGGTCAGATTATCCCGCAGGGTGACCTGCGGAATGGGTTGATGATCCTGTTGATCATAGTCTACCCAGAGAGGGTTATTCTTGCCCACTACCAATTGCTCACCTGTAGAACTGGTCAACACAACGGCCTGCTCGGAACCCCGCACCTCAAGCTTTGCTGCAACAATAAAAAAGGGAGCCACATCGACATTGATCTGCCATTTTTCAACCGGGGTCACCAGAAAGTAACTGTCCCCTTCCCGCTTGATAATGCTGGAAAACAATTTGACCAATGCCTGTCGCTTAATTTCACCGCCCTCATGAATCCAGCGACCTTCACGATCGATACGCATATCCATATCACCGCTTTTCTCGGGATTCCAAAGATGCACAGGGGGATTGGCCGATGACTCCTGTTGCTGCTCGAGAAGATCAGCAAACAGCAGCTCAAGGCTGCTAGGGGAAGCGACCGGACTGGTCATTATTGATCGCCGACTTTGCTGCTATCCACATTGTGATACTGCCCTCGATTACCCATGGTAACGCCAATATTCGAGATAAACTCCATCAGCTCTTTGGTATCGGTGCGATAGTTCCAGCTCTTGTTGAACCACAGTTCAACAGCGCCCTGTGCCAAGGCCCAGCAAGCCAGATAATGGAAATGTGGCGGCACGTCTTCGAGGATATCTTTGCCGATAAGATCGCTCATCAAGCCATGTAACGACTCTTCATTGGAGCGTCTGATATCGTGCAGCTCATCCATCTGCCCTGCAATATCCTCTGCATCGGCAAGCCGGACTTCAAGCTGCTGCACTAACCGATCCAGCTCAGGGCGAGCCAGACGGGCTTCAAAATAACCCTTTGCCGCAGCACCAGAGTCCCCGTTTTCAGCCTTGATAATGCCTGCCGCCAGACAGTTAGTTATATTGCGCTCATAGTCGATCATAATGCGCAGAAGAATTTCATTTTTAGTTAGAAAATGTTTGTAGACCGTGCCCTTGCCTATGCCCACCGCAGCAGCAATCTTCGACACAGTGACCCTATCAATACCCTCCGCCAGGAAGAGTTCCAGAGCAGCATCAATAATCGACTGTTCACGATCCAGAAAGAGTTTTTTCTTCTCGCGTATACGATCGGCGCTGGATGTTTTTCTATTCATAATCAGTAAGAGTTAATCCTCGTAATTGAGCCCCGACTAAAGACTCAGAGACCTGTTGCTGGCACAAATAAATTCCTGTTTCAACTCAGCAAAGCTCTGGACTGCCGGGAACTGCGGGAATTCCTCGATAACATTTTGCGGCGCATGGAACAGAATCCCAGCGTCCGCCTCAGCTAACATGGTCGTATCATTATACGAATCCCCTGCAGCTATAGTTCTATAATAGATGCTTTTAAAGGCGACGATGGCCTGTCTTTTTGGATTGGCTTGACGCAGACGGTAATTAGTCACCCGCCCTTGATCATCAGACTCAAGTCGGTGGCAGAGCAATGTGGGATAACCCAACTGGGCCATCAACGGACTGGCGAACTCATAAAAGGTATCTGATAGGATAACCACCTGAAAACGCTCTCTCAGCCAGTCAACAAACTCAACAGCACCGTCCAGTGGTTTTAATGTGGCAATAACCTCTTGAATTTCGTTTAGGCCAAGACCCTCCCGACGCAGAATGTCCAGCCGATAATTCATCAGTACATCATAATCTGGCTCATCTCTGGTGGTCTTCCTAAGCTCTTCTATACCAGTCTTTTCAGCAAAGGCGATCCAGATCTCCGGAACCAGAACACCCTCAAGGTCTAAACATGCAATTTCCACAAAATTTCCCCAACAATAAATACTATCTGCACTCTACGCAAATAAGCTGCAGTCCGCAATTGAACTTGGAGCAAAGCTAAAAGTTATAAGACTATAGCGCCTAATTCTTATTCCCGGGGTCGGGGTTTTGTTATAGTGCGCGCCAAACAGCGCGGTCAAACTTTGCAATACCTGCCGATCAACCACTTTTCAATTCGACAAATTAGAGTACCAGCAATGAGCAATCCAGCATCTACGATCAATCTCGCAGATATCGATCTTACCCTGTCCACCCAGTCACCCCAGGAAATTCTACGCCATGCGCTGGAGAGCCATGACAATATCGCCATCTCATTTAGCGGTGCTGAAGATGTGGTGCTGATTGATATGGCCCATAAGATTCGTCCTGACCTACAGATCTTTTCTCTGGATACAGGACGACTGCATGCTGAGACTTATCAGTTTATTGAAAAGGTGCGCAAGCATTACGACGTCAAGATTGATGTGGTCATGCCTGAAGGCTCCAGAGTCGAAGCTCTAGTTAAGGAAAAAGGCCTGTTTAGTTTCTATGAAGATGATCACAAAGAGTGCTGTGGCATTCGCAAAATCGCCCCATTGCGCAAACAGCTTCTTACTGTAGATGCCTGGATTACCGGTCAGCGCCGCGACCAGAGCCCAGGCACCAGAGCTGCCGTTCCGGTTATACAGGACGACAAGGCCTTTGCTCGCCCGGATGACCAGCTAACCAAATACAACCCTCTGGCCAACTGGACATCCCAGCAGGTCTGGGACTATATCCGTGCCAACAATGTGCCCTATAACGAGCTACATGACCGCGGCTTTATCAGCATAGGCTGCGAACCCTGCACTCGCCCTACTGGTCCCGGCCAGCACGAGCGCGAAGGCCGCTGGTGGTGGGAGGAAGCCACCAAGAAAGAATGTGGTCTTCACGCGGTCAATATAGACAAATAACCATGAAAATTACCATGGTAAAAAAGCTGTTCGCCGACGGGTCCCCCTGCAAAAAATGCGCAGAGGTGGAACAAAAGATGCAACAGGCGGGACAGCTTGAGCGGATTGACCAGATTGTGATTGCCGACGAAGCGGACCCAGCCTCAGCTGGCATGCTTCTGGCAGCACAGCATAATGTTGATCGTGCGCCATTTTTTATTGTCGAGCAGGATTCCGGCGCAGTCGAAATTTACACCGTGTACTTCAAGTTTGTAAAAGAGGTGTTAAATGCCGAGACCAGTGAAGACGAAGAACTGCAGGAAATCATAAATGACAATCCTGATCTGGACTTTATCTAGCTAACAGACCGGCAGTTCCATATCGGCAAAAAACCTTTCCTGAGCCTCTTTGTTGGGCAATGCCATGGCTTCATCCACCACATTGCGGTCCAGATGGGGCGCAAAAGCACGAATAAAGTCATACATATAACCCCGTAGATAAGTGCCTTTGCGAAACCCGATGCTGGTGACACTAGACTCAAATAGATGCCCTGCCTCAATCGCCACTAAATCCGTATCCACCTCTGGGTCATAGGCCATATGAGCCACAATGCCAATACCCAACCCCAACCTGACATAGGTTTTGATGACATCGGCATCGGTGGCAGTAAACACTACCTTGGGAACCAGGCCTTTGTCTCTAAAGGCATCATCCAGCTTGGAGCGTCCGGTGAAGCCAAATACATAGGTGACAATTGGATGTTCAGCCACATCCTCCAGCGACACCGTGGTCAACTTGGCCAGTGGATGATCCCGCGGCACTAATATGCACCGGTTCCATCTGTAGCAAGGCATCATCAACAGGTCAGAGAATAGCTCCAGAGCCTCGGTAGCAATGGCAAAGTCCACGGTGCCATCAGCGGCCTCCTCAGAAATTTGAATTGGCGTACCCTGATGCATATGCAGGGACACATCCGGGTACTTGCCAATAAACCCTTCAATCACCTGCGGCAGAGCGTAGCGTGCCTGTGTGTGGGTAGTGGCAATAGAGAGACTGCCGTGACTGGGACTATTGTGCTCCTGGGTAAGCTGCTTGATACCCTCAACCTGGCGCAGAATATCCCCTGCAATTTTGAGGATCTCCTCACCAGTGGGAGTCACTCTAGTCAAATGCTTGCCGCTGCGGGAGAATATTTCAACACCTAATTCGTCTTCAAGTAAGCGAATCTGTTTGCTGATACCAGGCTGAGACGTATAAAGGCTGGCTGCGGTAGCAGACACATTGAGATCATGATGGGCTACTTCCCAGATATAACGCAGCTGTTGCAACTTCATAGGCCAATCCTGTCAATACCAATAATCTAAATATACTCTAAAGGCATAAAAATATACAAATTTATTCCTTCTTAGAATAGAAAACCATTGCTACAGTGCTCGTCTGGTTTTCTTGGTAACCCCCATATTGTGATTGATATTTTATTTTATATTGCTGCGGGCGCGGCAGTAGGACTGGCCATAGGTTTAACTGGCGTCGGCGGCGGCTCACTGATGACGCCACTGTTAATCCTGTTTGGCTTTCCCTACAACGTAGCCATAGGCACAGACCTGCTCTATGCGGCCATTACCAAAGCTGGCGGCATGGCCGCCCATGCCAGACAGAAGACGGTACAGTGGCGCACCGTGGGCTATCTTGCCGCTGGCAGCCTGCCCGCCTCGATTATCACCGCCCAGTTACTCAAGACCGTGTTTGTCGACTCCGCAGAGTATCAGACCATCCTCACACGCAGTCTCGGCGTCATGCTGGTACTGACCGCCACGGTTATTCTGCTTAATGGTCGGCTTAAATCCCGATCTGACCAGCAAACCAGTGCCGCCAGTCAGTTTATCCAGCGACACAGTGATGCAGTTGTATTCTGCGCAGGCTTGTTTCTGGGGGTATTTGTCACATTGTCATCTGTAGGTGCAGGTGCATTCTGTGCCGCAATCTTAATGGTGCTGTACCCGCGAATGCCAGCACTGCAAATTATAGGCACAGATATCTCCCACGCCGTGCCCTTAACCCTGATTGCTGGTCTGGCTCACTTCCTGCTGCTGGGCAATGTCGACTTTATGCTGCTTGGCTGTCTGCTGTTGGGCTCTCTGCCGGCTATTCATCTGGGCACGGCAATGGCGTCCAGACTGCCGGGCAAATTACTGCAGACCACTATTGCAACCATGCTGTTGGGAATGGGCATTAAATTTGCTGTTTTTTAAGCTGCAAAACTGAGTATCAGAACAGGTCCTTGCCAAAGCGGCCCAAAAACATAGCGAATAAAAACACATAGAATAAATAATACAGAACTGAGTGGCGGGACTTCTTTTGTTGCTGCCTGGCGTCGCTGGCCGCCCTTTCCTCCAGACCCCGCTGTTCAATTTCTATATTTAGAAAATACAGCGCCTCACCTTTTGGGTTATCCAGGTAACGATCCATAATCTGTTGGTCTGACAGACCCTGAAACTTTTTCGATCTAATCAAGATCAGGATCCCGACTCTGGCTTGACCTCATTGGCAACACCATGGGGCACGTGGCCGGTCGCCACATATTCGCTGGCATTGGTGCAGTGCATCTGCTGATCATCAAAGAACACATCTGCACCAAAGGAATCCAGAAAATCTCCTTTGCTAAGGCCGCCGAGAAATAGGCTTTCGTCAATACGGATATCCCATTCCCGCAATGTGCGCACCACCCTCTCATGGGCAGGTGCAGCTCTGGCGGTCACCAGTGCGGTTCGAATCGGACAGTCCCCGTCGGGAAATTCCGACTGCAGCGCATGCAGTGCCTGAAGAAAGTCTTTAAAAGGGCCCGGATCCATGGGCTCGTGGGCCGACGCTTTCTCATTCTCAGTAAACGCATCCAGTCCGCGCTCCTTAAAGATCCGCTCCGAGGCATCTGAAAACAGCACAGCATCCCCATCAAAGGCAAAGCGCAGCTCATCAGACTGACTGGGGCCACTCTGGGATGGCAACAGAGTAGCTGCCGCCATGCCACTGTCCAGGGCACTGCGCACATCTTCTGCATGGGTGGACAGAAACAGGTGACAGGCAAATGCAGATACATATCTATACGGACTGTTGCCCCCGGAGAAAGCAGCGCGGGAAATATTCAGCCCATGATGGGCAATGGAGTTAAATACCCGCAAACCGGTGTCCGCAGAATTTCGCGACAGTAGAATAATTTCTACGCTGGGCTCACCGCCGAGCTTCTCATTAATACGCAGTAATTTGGTGGCCAGGGGAAAGGCTTCGCCCGGTTCAAGAATATCGTCCTCATGCTCTCGCTGATATTGGGCATAGGCAGCCACACCCTCATTTTCAAAGATGCTATGGCTCTCGCGCATATCGAACAATGCGGTGCTCGATATGGCTATAACTAATTTTGGCCCAGCACTTTTTTTAGCCATGGGGTTTAGCTCTCTTTTGCAGCAACCGCCGCGTCCTCTTCTTCAGTAAAATACTCCTTGGTCAGAGCAAATACAACTGGCGAAAGGAACAGCAGCGCAATCAAGTTGGGGAATGCCATCATGCCATTGAGGATATCCGCCAGTTTCCACACAATGCCACCTTCCATCTGAGTACCTGTATAGATACCCACCACCCACAGAATTCTAAACGGCGTAATCACTTTGGGGCCTAGCAAGAACTCGGCACAGCGCTCACCGTAGTAGCTCCAGCCAAGCATAGTAGTAAAGGCAAATAGCACCAGTGATAATGTGAATATGGTGTCGCCAAAAGGCAGACCCTCAGTAAATACACTGCGTGTCATATTGGCCCCAACCAGATCGCCACTCCAGGCCCCGGATGCCACCAGCACCAGACCAGTCATGGTGCAGATAACCAGGGTATCGATAAATGTACCCAGCATGGCAATGGTGCCCTGCCGCACTGGACTATCAGTCTCCGCCGCTGCATGGGCAATAGGCGCAGAGCCAAGGCCAGATTCATTGGAAAAAATACCTCGTGCCACACCAGCTCTCAAACCAGCAATCATTGCCGCTCCGGCAAAACCACCAGTAGCCGCGGTACCATTGAAGGCACTGTCGACAATCAGGGCAATGGCGCCAGGGATAGCTTCATAAAAACTCAGCAGAAGGAGGAAAGTAGAAATCACATAGACAATGGTCATCAATGGCACCAGCTTGCCTGCTACCGAGGCAATACGTTTGATGCCTCCCAGCAACACCATGCCCACCAGTAATGCCATCACCAGGCCGCTGTAGTGGGAGGGAATATGATAGTTTTCTGCCAGCACCCGGGAAACCTCATGGGACTGTACCGTGTTAGCCAGGCCAAAACCGGCCAGGGAGCCAAAGATAGCAAACAGAATGCCCAGCCACTTCCAGTTATTACCCAGACCATTTTTAATGTAGTACATGGGTCCGCCGACCTTTTTACCTAGGCTATCGGTTTCACGATAGTTGACCGCCAGTACCGCCTCGGCAAATTTAGTGGCCATGCCGACCAGTGCTGTGCACCACATCCAGAACAGCGCCCCGGGTCCGCCCAGAGTAATCGCTGTGGCCACGCCGGCAATATTACCTGTACCCACTGTGGATGAGAGTGAGGTCATCAATGCATTAAACGGACTGACTTCCCCTTCACCAGAGCCTTTTCGGCCTTTTAGTAGCTGCTTAAAAGCATAGGGGATACGGCGGATGGTCATCCCTTTCAGACCTATGGTTAAAAAGATACCAGTGCCCAATAGCAGGAGCAGCATCACTGGCCCCCAGACAATGCCATAAACCGTTAAAACCAGCTGTTCAAACATACCTACCTCTTATTATTTTTCTAGTAACCCATTTTCTGTTGTTGGGCGAATAAGCCAAAAATACCGCCGGTGTGCAAAAACACAATATCCCGGTCATGCTGCTCAGCAAAGACACCTTTTTTAATATCTTCTATTAAGCCATGGAAAGCTTTGCCAGTGTATACAGGGTCGAGAATAAGCCCCTCTAGGGCAGCGACATATTTTATCGTATCCAACACCTCTGGCGGCGCAACCCCATAGGCAGGACCCACATAGCCAGCATTGGTGTGAGGTACCAGAGCAGACAGGTCTGTGTGGGGCGAATATTTGCTCTGCCACTGGGTTAAATCATCGCTCACCTTAGCGGCAAAGTAGGCCTCGTCATCACAGACTGCATAGCTAATCACCTTGCAGTCCACCTGATGCAGATAAAACCCCAGCATCAGTCCCGCCTGAGTACCGCCCGAACCAGTGGCATGAACCACGGCGTAGGGATCAATATTTTCAGCGGCAAAGTCAGCAGCCAGCTCTTCAGCCGCAGCTATATAGCCCCAGGTTCCAGTGCCATTGCTGCCACCGGTAGGAATAGAATAGGACTTGCGACCCTGCCGCTGATAATGGTCAACCCAATGCTGAAACAGCCCATCCAGATCACGGAACTGGGCAACGCTGTAATGACTGATAGTCGCACCGGCCAGTTGATCGAGAAACAGATTGCCCACAGGCTCGGGGGCAATATCAGAGCGCAGTAACAGATGTACTTTAAGCCCCAGCTGAGCACCCAAAACAGCGACAGCACGGCAGTGGTTAGACTGAACCCCGCCGGAAGTGATAATGGTGTCGCAACCCTGAGCCACGGCCTCGGCCAAGAGAAACTCGAGTTTGCGCACCTTGTTGCCAGAACTGGCCGAGCCAGTTAAATCATCCCGCTTGACCCAGAGTCTGGGTCCACCCAGCTGCTTTGACAGACGCGCCAGAGGCAGCAGTGGAGTCGGTGTCTGCGCTAAACTCAGACGTTCTGGGTAGTTAACCATCGAAATGACCGGAGCAAATCTGCTCAGACTAGATAGCCTTGATAGTGCCTTTTGGAAGTACCGCATGCACTGCCACTTTCTGGAACTTAAGCTCAAGGTTGTTATTGACTTCAAGCACTACATAGTCGCCTTCAATCTTGGTGATTTTGCCGAGCATACCACTGGTCATTACCACTTCATCACCTTTGCCCAGTGCACTCACCAGATCTGTGTGCTCTTTTTGACGCTTGCGCTGTGGGCGAATAATTAAAAAGTACATAAACAAAAACAGGCCACCAAACATCACCAGAGTGACCATTGGGTTTGCTTCCTGAGCACCGGCTGACTGAGCATAAGCACTTGAAATAAATAACATGAATAAACTTCCTTAGACTAATTAAATTTTAACTGAGATTTTCTTTGACCCAATTGAGGGCGTCTTCGTGATGAGTCTTGGTTTTAACCTTCTCCATCACATAGGCAATGCGACCATCTTTGCCAATAATAAATGTTGAACGCAGCACGCCCATAAACTCGCGGCCCATAAATTTCTTTAGGCCCCAGGCACCGTATTTATCAGTGATGGCATGGTCTTCATCGGAGAGCAGCGTAAAGTTCAGTTCCTGCTTATCCTCAAACTTTACCAGCCGGTCGACAGAGTCAGGGCTTACCGCCAGCACCACTGTATCCAGTGTTTCAAACTCGGCTTTGCTATCGCGAATACCACAGGCTTGTACAGTGCAACCAGGGGTCATGGCTTTGGGGTAGAAATAAAGCACCACATTTTTGCTGTCTCGAAACTGTTTCAGACTAACCTTGTTCCCTCTTTGATCAAAGAGTGAAAAGGCCGGAGCGACTTTCCCGACTTGAGCAAATGCCACTGACTTCTCCTTAGGTTTGTTTCATTGAGCTGGCCGCGTACTTTAGCAAATTTTTCCAGAGCACTGCCATTGAAACCTTGGTTTATTTTTGTCTGCACAAAAAAAGACCACTCAGCTGGGCTCAGTGGTCTTTTTAGCCTGTATAACCAGACTGGTATAGAGCTTAGGGCAGCAGATGCTGCACTGCATCCCGCTCTTCAGCCAGCTCGGTTTCAGTGGCTGTCATCTTGGCGCGAGAGAAATCATTGATTTCCAGACCCTGAACAATTTCCCAGTCGCCATCTTTGCAGACACAGGGGAATGAGTAAATCAGGCCTTCAGCAATACCATAGCTGCCATCGCTGTAAACACCCATGCTTACCCAGTCGCCCTCTGCCGTGCCCAGAGCCCAGCTGCGCATATGTGCGATAGCAGCATTGGCCGCCGAGGCTGCACTGGAAGCACCACGTGCATTAATAATGGCTGCGCCACGCTGCTGAACTGTAGGAATAAAGTCATCTTCGTACCAGGCTTGGTCAACCATACCGATTGCCGCCTGACCATTGACCTTGGCCTCGTGAAGATCCGGATACTGGGTCGCGGAATGATTTCCCCAGATAGTCATATGGGTAACATCGTTAATCGTGCTGCCGGTCTTGTTGGCAATCTGGCTCATGGCGCGATTGTGATCCAGACGGGTCATAGCCGTAAATTGGCGAGGGTTGATATCCGGCGCATTGCGCTGGGCAATCAATGAGTTGGTGTTGGCGGGGTTGCCCACAACCAGTACTTTAATGTCTTTGCTGGCGTTGTCATTCAGGGCCTTACCCTGTGCCGAGAAGATAGCAGCATTGGCTTCCAGAAGGTCCTTGCGCTCCATACCGGGACCGCGGGGCCGGGCGCCGACCAGCAGAGCGTAGTCAGAGTCCTTGAATGCAACCGCTGCATCATCGGTACAAACCATGCCTGCCAGCAGTGGAAATGCACAGTCTTCCAATTCCATAGCCACACCTTTTAACGCCTCAAGGGCAGGTGTAATTTCCAGCATCTGTAAAATAACAGGCTGGTTGGGGCCAAGCATCTCGCCGGCGGCGATGCGAAACAACAGGGAATAACTAATTTGTCCTGCTGCGCCTGTAACGGTAACGCGAACTGGTGAAGTCACAATGTATCTCCGTAAATCTGGTCGTTAAAAATAAAGTTTGGATCTCTGAGGATCAGTGAGGCGGACATTATAGTGCCGCAGCAGAAAATTGCATCAATGCCGCGGCCCATAGAGGTTATTGATTGGCCTAATATTTACCCGGTAAGTTTCTGGTAAACAGCCTTCATCTGAGTATATAGCTCATCGGAAAAGGTAGCGGAAGAACTGTCCAGCTGAGCAACAATATCTACCAGATGCTCATTGTCCTCTTTGCCACCCCATTGCTTGTGGTAGCTGCCGTCCTGATAACCATTATCCTGACGAAAGAAATTCAATACATTTTTGCCCACGTAGCCGACATAGAGTGTTTCAAAATCCATATTGATGCCGTCCATCAAACGAGCAAAACCGCCAATATCAAAGTCCTTATTGACCAGTGTTGCAGCGGTAAACTGCTCCAGGTCCACCGCAAAATCACCAGTGCCAGTCTGCCCATCAAAGCCAGAGATAACTCTGTCGCTAATGCTTTCAACGCTGTCATCGGACAGCAGTAAAATACTCAGTCCAAAATGCCAGATATCAACCAGCTCAAGGGCTATCTGATCCACATCCGGGGTTTGTTTTTTCCACCACTTCCAGCCGTAATGATCCAGTAGCTCGGCACATTCAATCCAGATGGCCCTATACCATTCAAAATTTTGCTGTCGCCAGTCGGCATGAACCTTGGTGTTCATCTCAGACTGCAGTTTCAGCATGGTTGCTAATTGATGTTTCATTGTTATTCCCTATGCGCGGATAAAACCATTGGACATTTTTTCATAGCCGATGCTGGTATTGGGGCCATGCCCTGTCACCACAACGGCCTCATCATCGAGACTGTAAATACGCTCTTTGATCGAGGTAATAATTTGATCAAAGTTGCCGCCGGGCAAATCAGTGCGGCCAATACTGCCCTGGAACAAAGTGTCTCCGGCAATCAATGTTTTGTATTCTTCAAACCAAAAGCTGATTGATCCAGGTGTGTGCCCCGGGGTGTGAATAGCCACACCGCCACAGCAACCCAGATCATGATCATCTTGCAAATAATGGTCGGGGTCCGGCAGTTTGACCGGGGGCACACCAAAGCGAGCACATTGCTCTTCAACCATGTCCCACAGAAACTGATCCCCCTCATGGAGGTAGATCGGTGCCCCGGTCGCATTTTTAATCTCGCCGGCGGCAAGAATATGATCCAAGTGAGCATGGGTGTGGATAATCGCCACTGCCTTTAAATTTAATTCATTGAGCAGCGCCAGTATCTGCTCGGCATTACCACCCGGATCAACTACCAGCGCCCGCCCCGACAACCGATCGCCAATAACAGAGCAGTTGCAGCCAAGGGGCCCAACGGGAAATGTACGAATAATAAACTGTGATTCAGTAGCTGCTGGGTCGGTCATAATAATTACTCAATACTGATCTTGGGACTGTGTTTTCTAAGCTTCGGCTTTAAGAGCTGGTATTCTAAACAATCGAAGGAAATTTTGCGTGGTAATTTCGGCTAATTGTTCAATACTAATACCCTTTAAATCAGCCACAGTCTTTGCCACTTCAAGCACATATTGGGGTTCATTCTGGCGGCCCCGATAAGGCACTGGCGCCAGCCAGGGAGAGTCAGTCTCTACCAGCAATCTTTCCAGAGGCACGCGGCGAACAACATCACGTAAATCTGCGGCACTATTGAAGGTCACAATACCGGAAAACGAAATATAGAAACCCAGTTCCATGGCTGCCTCAGCCATCTCCCAGGTCTCAGTGAAACAGTGCATCACCCCACCAGCTGACAGAGGGTACTGACGCAGCAGGTCAATGGTCTCTTCTCGAGCATCTCTGGTATGGATAATAATCGGCTTATCAGATTGCTGGCTGGCCTGCAGATGATTGATAAAACTATCCCGCTGCCATTGATGGGTATCTGCGCTGTAAAAATTATCCAGCCCGGTTTCACCTATAGCCACTACATTGGGTGCCTCCGCCAGACTGAGCAACTGCTCCACTGTGGGCACAGGCTGATCCACTTTTTGCAACGGATGCACACCCACCGAGGAGTATATATTGCTGTGCTGTGCGGTAAGGTCCACCAGAGAGGCGGAGCTTTTTAGATCTACTGCAACTGAGAGAAACTGAGTAATGCCCCGGGCATTGGCATCGGCCAATACGGCACTGAGGCCACCTTCTCTATCTGTTAAATCCAGATGATCCAGGTGGCAATGAGAATCTACCAACATGATTTATAACGCGCCTGTTATTTAATTATTTAAAGCCGTAACCACTGGACCACTGTGGCTCTATCACATGGTCAATGTGGGCTGATGGGACTGCACCATACCGGTCAGCACCTGTTCAATCTGTATCTTCAGATCGGCCTGCTCGTCGGTGAACTGCACACCAACACCCTCCCGCTTTGAACTGCCCGAACCACTATGGGTCACCCAAACCACTTTACCGGTCATGGGAATAGGCTCGTTGCTCAGGTAGATGGTCAACAGAAAGAAAATATCATCACCCAACTCATGACTTTTTTTGGTGGGGACAAACAGACCTCCGCCACTTACAAAAGACATGTAGTGCTCGTATAGCTCGGCCTCATCTTTAATCTCCAAGGCCAAAATACCGCCACTGCCACCGCCAAATCCTTTCTTGCCTGCCATAAGCAATACCTCTCCCTGCAAACTTCCTTATAAAACACAGCATCCTGATCAGAGCCTAGCACAGACTGCGCCGTTCAGCCTATCTAGGGGAACGGAATACCTTTAGCCAGTCCATAAATAAACCCTCCCACATCAACTGTGGATTGATATTGGACCCGGACAACACCCAGCCCCGCGCCTTGCGCAGCTGATCACCAAACTCAAACAATGCAGGGTTGAGGCTGTTTTGCATCTCTCCTGTAACCAGGCGGTGCAAGTAATGCATAAACCAGTCGAGCATCTGATCACTGTTAAGCTTTTGCACCTGCTGGGCTGCGCTCATTGGCGACAAGTCCCCAAGGCGAATATTGTCCACCAGCTGCTCAAACATGTGCCGCTGTTCGATGCTGTCACTCTGCATATATTCCAGTGCCAGCAGTGGCTTGCCCCCGGCTAACTCCAGAGACTGGTCAACCGCCTGCTGCTCCCCGGCAACCTCAATCAGCCATTGACGGGCAACCTGCAGATCCGGCACGGAAAAATGATCAATCTGACAGCGACTGCGAATGGTTGCAGGCACCAGACTGGCTCTATGTGATACAAGAATTAACAGGGTTTTAGACTGGGGCTCCTCAAGGCTTTTGAGCAATGCATTGCAGGAACTTTCATTCATGGCTTCTGCCGGACTGATCAGGGCAACTTTCCAGCCCCCCTGCTGAGCGGTTTTACCCAGTCTGGCCGTCAAATTACGCACTGAGTCAATTAGAATACCCTTGCCCACATCTGCAGGCTCAAGAATTGAAAGATCTGGATGAGTACCTGCCATCAGCAACTTACAACCTTTACAGGAGCCGCATGCATACTTGCTCATTTCGGCATTACATAACAGGCGCTGAGAAAATGCTGTGGCCAGCCGTTCAACACCTATGCCAGGTGGACCTGACAGCATAACCCCATGGGGCAACCTGCCCTGCTCAAGGCGCTGATTAAAGCGCTGCCACAATTGCTCCTGCCAGGGCAGAGGGAGGGCCAGAGCAACCTGGTCTGAGTCCAGATCCATTAACCTGATTCCTCGGAGGAAAACCAGAAGGCTTCAAGAGCGATATTTATATCCCGCTGCACGTCGGCCAGAGGTTGCGACGCATCAATCACCACACAGCGATCGGGATTTTGCTCGGCAATCTTCAGATAGCCATTGCGTACCAGCTCAAAAAACTCAGTTTGCTCAAGCTCAAAGCGATCTGGCTCGCTGCGGTCGCTGGCCCGTTTCAAACCCAGTTCGACTGGAATATCAAGAATCAATGTCAGATCAGGACGCAAGCTTCCCTGGACTATCATTTCAAGCTCGGCAATAAGGTCGTCACGCATATTGCGGCCAGCACCCTGGTAGGCGTATGTGGCATCGGTAAAGCGGTCGCAGAGTACCCAAGCGCCCTCTTCAAGGCTGGGTTCAATCACCTGATGGAGATGCTGGGCCCGACCGGCAAACATCAGTAATAATTCAGCGGTATCACAGACCAGTTCGTCTCTGGGGGACAACAGCAGATCACGGATCTGCTCAGCCAAAGGCGTACCGCCGGGCTCTCTGGTGGCAACAAAAGGTAATTTCTTGGCCTGCATCCAGTTTTGTATAAACTGGATATTGGTGGTCTTGCCTACCCCTTCCGTGCCTTCAATAGTAATAAATTTGCCGCGCATCTGGATCCTGCTTCTAGTCCGTTGGTGGTGCTGACTGGTAGTTTTGCACCCTGTTTTTAATCTGATACTGCTTAACAGCACGAAGATGTTCCTCAAGACTATCAGAGAAATAATGGCCACCATCCCCTCGCGCTACAAAGTATAGGCTAGAACCGCTCAGGGGATGAACGGCCGCATTAATGGCCGCAGCGCTTGGCATGGCAATAGGCGTCGGCGGCAGGCCTTTTATTCTGTATGTATTGTAGGGGGTCCGCCGCTTTAAATCCGAACGGCGGATATTGCCCTGGTAACTATCCCCCATACCGTAAATCACAGTGGGGTCTGTCTGCAGGCGCATACCCAAATTCAGGCGCCGCACAAAGACACCGGCAATGGCATCCCGCTCTTCCGCCAGCCCGGTCTCCTTTTCAATAATCGACGCCATAATCAATGCTTCGTAAGCAGAGTTGTAGGGCAGCCCAAACTCGCGCCCCTCCCAGGCATCATCGAGTACTGTTTTCATTTTGCTGTGGGCCTGACGCAGAATATCCACCACAGAATCTGTCCCAGTATAAGTATAGGTATCCGGAAAAAACCAACCCTCGGGATGGTCCACATCAATATCTGCCGCAGCCAATAACTGCGCCACAGTACTTTCGGTTACCTCTGCAAACTGGGGCTGGGTCGCCAGATGGCCAAGCCATTGCTTAAATGACCAACCTTCGGGAAAGGTGATTTGATAGCGAATAACCTCGCCGCGATTAAACTTGTCCAACAATGTGCGGGCGCTGTCCTCAGCGCTTATCCAATAGCTGCCTGCCTGAATCGAAGTGCGGTCAGTTAATTTTGCATAGGCCGACATGATTTTGGGGTGAGACAGAATCTCCCGGGCAAAAAGCTGCCGGTTAATTTGCCCGAGATTACTGCCCCGGGGCACTGTCCAGATCAACTGCCCCTGTTTATCCAGGCTCTGCTGATGCAGGTCAACCGGGGCATCTAAATGGCTCTGCACCGAACTAAACAGCCACAGCGCGCCAATAACCAGCAGCACAGCAAATAGACCTGCAATACGAAAGATGGACCTAATCATTAAAAGCCAACATAATTATCTCTGAGGCAAGATTGAAGCATTTTTGTCTCAGCACCGATAGCCAGATTCAGATTAAATTCGTGACTCGAGCCCCTGACAGCCAGGACCGGCAACAGACCCCTGATTGAATTGCAGATAAATATCTCTGTGCAATCATTCAGTTCCTCGTCACTTATGGTGCGACTCTCAACAGGGATTTCAAGCTCGGCAAAAATCTGCTCCAGCAGCAGCTTGCGCATCACCCCATTAACCCCGGCATCATCTAGGGATGGGGTCGCCCAACCAGTGGCTGTATTGATAAAAATATTGGCCGAGACGGCTTCTATAAGATGATTGTCCGCGGTAAACATCAGACCATCGGCAAACTCTGAAGACTGCCACTCATTGCGCGCCAGCACCTGATCAAGTCGGTTTAAATGCTTGATCCCGGCGAGAGCCGGGTTAATTGGCAGCCTGTAGTCACAGCGCCACAGCCTGACGCCCTCGCTCTGCTGTGTTTTTATATCCTCAGGCATAGGCACGCAGAGACAGATTATCCTGGGTTTAACGGGCACCGGGCTCTGGTAGCCCCGCCCTCCTGTGCCCGCAGTGACCACTATCTTGATCACTGCGGTCTCCAGTCCACCATTTAACAGTGCTGCTATAAAGCGTTCGAGACAGGCTTCCACTGAGCCAGCTTCCAGACTAATGCCAAGCTTGGGGGCATCTTGATAGAGCCGCTGTAGATGTTGCTGCAAAAGCGGCACCTGGGCAGAGTGCAGCGCCATAGACTCAAACAGGCCATGGCCATAGTTCAGCCCGCGATCCTGAAGCAGACTCTCCGCCTGTTCGCCAGCGCTGATCTCACCATTGATACTGTAATAAAATTTTGTCTGCTGCATAGAGGCCGTCTGTTCGTCGTCGCCCGGTTAAAGGCTGCATTATGTCAAACCTTTGCCACAAAAGTACCGCCCATAAAAAAACCGCCCCAAAAGGAGCGGTTTTAACCTGCCAGCTAGACTTAGCCGTTGGCAGAAATATAGGTAATTGCATCCTGAACAGTAGCAATTTTTTCGGCTTCTTCATCAGGAATCTCTGCATCGAATTCCTCTTCCAGAGCCATAATCAACTCAACTGTATCCAGTGAGTCAGCACCCAGATCTTCTACAAAAGAAGAAGTTACCTGTACCTCGTCTTCTTTTACACCAAGCTGCTCTGCAACCATTTTGATAACGCGCTCTTGAATATTGCTCATCGTGCTTCCGCTCCTATTGGGGATCTGATGTCTGTCTTGTTACCAAGCTCTGCGAGCTCAAATAACCTTAATCTGTGTTTTCGTGGCGGGCATTTTACCTTACAAATACTAAAATGCTAGTGCCCTATGAAAAAAACCCTGTTATGCCATAAAAATCAATTACTTAGGACATATACATACCGCCATTTACATGGATTGTTTCCCCGGTTATGTAGCCAGCGGCCTCAGAAACCAGAAAATTGACCACTGCAGCGATCTCATCCGGGTTACCCAAACGAGCCAAGGGAATCTGACTAAGCATAGCCTCTTTATTAGCCTCGGGAAGATCTTTAGTCATATCTGTGGCAATAAAACCGGGGGCCACTGCATTAACCGTAATACTTCTTGATCCCAATTCCTTGGCCAGAGCCCTGGAAAAGCCCTCCACACCAGCCTTGGTCGCTGAGTAGTTGCTCTGCCCACCATTGCCCATAGAGCCCACCACCGAGCTAATATTGATAATGCGGCCCCAGCGCGCCTTGGTCATTGGCCGCACACAGGCTTTAGCCAGTCGAAAGACTGCGGTGAGGTTGGTATCCACTACATCCATCCATTCATCTTCCTTCATGCGCATTAAAATATTATCTTTAGTGATACCGGCGTTATTGACCAATATGGTCGGCGCACCAAACTCTTCACCTATGGCTGTCAGCACATCATTGATAGAGTCGGCATCAGTCACATTCAGAACCATGCCCCGCCCAACAATATTGTTGTCGGCAAAGCGCTGGCTGATTTTCTCAGCACCGGCTTCTGTCGTCGCTGTACCTACCACAACAATCCCCTCAGCACCCAGGTTGTCGGCAATGGCTGCGCCTATACCGCGGCTTGCGCCAGTTACCAAAGCTACCTTTTGTTCTGCAGTCATTCTGTACTCCTTAAATTATTTTTAAACTGAGGTTAATGCGTTGTCCAGACTGGCCACGTCATCGGTGGACAATGAGGTTAAATCTCTATCAATGCGCTTGGTCAGACCATTGAGTACCCTGCCAGGGCCACATTCAACAAACAGGTTTGCACCGCGCTGCTTTAGCCCGGTAATGCAGTCAACCCACATCACTGGCTTGTAAATCTGCTCCAACATCAATGCCTGAATAGACGCTGGGTCAGTCTCCGTCATCCCGTTAACATTGTGTATCACCGGAATCTGCGGAGAATTAAACTGGGTACCCTCAACCAGCTCAGCGAGCCGATCTGCCGCCGGCTTCATTAAAGAGGTATGGAATGGTGCACTAACAGGCAGCGCCATAGCGCGCTTGGCACCGGCTTGCTTGCAGATATCAATGGCGCGATCCACCGCAGCAGCGGACCCAGCAATAACTACCTGCCCGGGCGCATTGTAGTTAACAGCATCTACCACCTCATCCTCTCGAGCCGACTCACAGGCATCAATAATAATTTGATCATCCAGACCCAGAATAGCCGCCATAGCGCCTACTCCGACAGGCACCGCCTCTTGCATATAGGCGCCCCGCGCCCGGACAATTTTTACTGCATCGACAAAATCAACCACACCGGCGCAAACCAGAGCCGACCATTCTCCAAGGCTGTGCCCAGCCATCTGGGCTGGCATTGGCCCGGCTTTATCATTCCACAGACGCCAGATGGCAACACTGCTGGTGAGTAACATTGGCTGGGTGCGCTCGGTGAGGTTGATATCCTCTTGCTCACCCTGCTGAATCATGGTCCACAGATCATAGCCCAGTGCCTCAGACGCCTCACCGAAAGTTGATTCGACAAGGGGGTTGGCCGCCGCCAATTCTGACAACATGCCAATCCTCTGGGATCCCTGTCCGGGAAATACAAATGCCAGGTTACTCTTTTCCATAGGTCCTCTATATTAATGTTGCTGATATTTAGCCTGAAGTATAGGTGACAAAACCTCAGGAAGATTGCGTTTAGCTGCTTCTATAGCCACATCCAGGGCATAGCCAAAGGCCTGCTCGTCAGCGCCACCATGACTTTTCACCACGACTCTGGTTAAACCCAGCAAATAAGCGCCGTTGTAAACCGCAGGATCCAGCCTGCGCCGCAGATCTCTAAAGGTGCCCGCCATAAACAATGACAGCAACCGACTCAGCCAACTGCTGCCCATTGACTCGCCGATCATGTCGCCTATCATTCTGGCCACCCCTTCACTGGATTTAAGAGCCACATTGCCAGTGAATCCATCACAGACCACAACATCCGCAAGCCCCTTAAAGATACCGTCACCCTCAACAAACCCGGCATAGTTAATCAGCGGTTCATGGCTGAGCAGCTCTGCGGTTGACTTGATCACCTCGCTGCCCTTGATGACTTCCTCGCCAACATTGAGCAACCGCACCTGGGGTGACGCCAGCCCATCCAGTGCCTGTGCAGTCAATGACCCAAGCAGTGCGAATTCCACTAACTGTTGCGCCGAGCAGTCAAGATTGGCACCTAGATCAAGAATATATGAATGCCCCTGGCTGGTGGGCAATGTTGCACAAATAGCCGGCCTAGCAATACCTGGCAGGGTTTTTAGCTCAAGCATTCCCAGAGCCATCAACATGCCAGTATTGCCACTGCTAATACAGGCGCTGGCACGGTCATCAGCCACAGCTCTGAGGGCCATACCCATAGAGGTATCACGTCTGCGCCGCAGCGCCACTGAGGGCTGGTCGGTGCCGGCTACAAAATTCGGAGAATGGCAGACATCAATTCTGGATAAAAGGGACTGATCATTGCAGAGACTGAGTTCATCCTGCAGGCATTGCTGGTCACCAAACAACAGCGCAGAGACTGTGGGGTGTTTGTGAAGCGATTTGACTAGCGCGGCCACTACGGTGCGGGGACCTGAATCCCCACCCATAGCGTCAACGGCAATTCTGATAGAATTTGCCAAGAAAATCTTTCAGTTAGTCGGCGTTGGTCTCAATGACTTTGCGACCACGGTAAAAGCCATCCGCAGTCACATTGTGACGCAGGTGCTTCTCGCCGCTAACAGCATCAACAGAAACAGTTGCTGCGGTCAGTGCATCATGTGAACGGCGCATGCCACGTTTAGATCGGGTTTTACGACTCTTTTGAACGGCCATAGATTACTCCTATGTAAAAATATTCAGCAGTTGTATTACTTCTTCAACTGCAGCAAAACGTTAAATGGATTGTCGGGGACAATCTCATCACCAACAGCTTCGACCTCTTCTAAAAAGGTATCGCCAGTACATTCACCAACAACGTGGTAATTGACTAGCGGCAAAGCCAATAAAATCTCGTCCTCAAGCAACTCATTGAGGTTTGCCATTTTGTCCAGCACAAGCCAGGGCTCATAGTTTGCTGCGACACGGTTAATATGCTCCTCCGACCAGATCACCTGAACCGCAAACTCCGCCGTTAACTCCACCACCAGTGGATCCAGACAGCGCTGACAAATTGTCTCTACAGATACCCTGGCGTCGCCGTTAACAATCTTGGCTCTGGACTCATCGAGCCCAAACTGCACCTTAGCTTCTAACGGACCGCAAACCGAATTCACTGAAGATTCCAACCTTGGCAGATCTCCAACATTTACGGTGCCTTCAAGGACATTGCCCTGAAGTGCCAGTTTGCGCGGATCTATATGAGTTGGCAGTGGCATAATTACGGTGGTACCCAGTTAGGCGCGCATCATAGGGTCAAGACCATGATCTGTCAAAGAAAATTGCGTAAAATACAGGGCTTGAGGCCTTATTACACTAGCCAGACTAGGCTATTGTCGGCCCTGAAATAATTATCCAACCGGACAGCACCACAGAAGCGCTAAAACCAACCCCAAGTTAACGTATAATCAGTCCTATGCAGCCAATAATACTCGCCTCTTCCTCTCCCTATAAAAAAATGCTTCTGCAGCGCCTGGGCATAGAATTCACCTGCGCAGCGCCGGATATCGATGAAAGCCCATTACCGGGAGAAACTGCAATCGCCATGGCCCAGCGGCTGGCGGAAGAAAAGGCACAACGAATTGCCTGGGACTATCCTCAGGCGATTGTGATTGGAGCAGATCAGGTCGAGGAACTCGATGGAGCAATCCTGGGTAAGCCCGGCAATCATCAAAGAGCTGTGGCTCAGCTCAGCGCCCAGTCTGGCCGCACTGTTTTATTTCACTGTGGTATCAGTGTTGCTCAAATCAATCAGGGAAAACTGACTCAGCAATCCAGGGTCAACAGCACAGAGGTCTGCTTTAGAACTCTGAGCGCACAGCAGATAGAAGATTACCTTATTGCAGACCAGCCGTACGACTGCGCGGGCAGCTTTAAAGCAGAAGCTCTGGGGATCAGCCTGTTTGCCGCCGTCAATAGCAATGACCCCAGTTCTCTGGTAGGTCTGCCACTGATTGATCTCTGTTCTATACTCGACGAATGGGATATCAAGATACCCTGAGCTGTGGATTACAGCAGGTTAATTATCTCTGCAAAATGGTCGATACAGGCGATTGGCTGATAGCGCTGTAATCGGTTGGCATGATGGGCACCATAGGACACCCCGAGCCTTGGCATGGCAGCATTGACCGCCATTTCCATATCAAACTCGGTATCGCCAACCATCAGTGCTTGCTGTGGCTGCAAATTAAACTCCTGTAATAGCTGCTCCAGCATCAAGGGTTGAGGTTTGGAAGCAGTCTCATCCGCGCAGCGTGAACCATGAAACAGTTCAGCCAACCCGGTAGCCCCCAGTACCCTATCCAAACCGGCCCGGCTCTTACCAGTGGCTACCGCCAGCAGATAGTCCTGATCCCTCAGCTGCTGCAAGGTATCCAGTACATTGGGAAAGAAATCACAGGGGTTGCTGTCCTGGCTGCGATAATGGGCTGAGTAGCTGAGGGAAAATTCCTCAACCAAAGCCTCCTCAGCATCGGGAAATAACTGCCCAATCGCTTCCCGCAGCCCAAGACCAATAATATCCTTGGCCTGATCAAATGTCGGTGCTAGCATTTGATGATCTGCCGCTGCTAGCTGAATACAGCTGACAATCCGCGACACAGAATCAGACAGAGTGCCGTCCCAGTCAAAAACAATTAGTTTGGTAGAGCCTTTAGCCACTGTAGAGCCTTTGTCCGTCATTCCATTACAACAACTTGCCCAGCACTGAATCCAGATCCTTTGGCAATGGCGCCTCGATCTCTACCCAGTCACCTGAAAGCGGATGTCTAAACCGCAAATTGCTGGCGTGCAGAAACAGACGCTTTAAACCAGAGTCTTTAAGGCTCTCATTAAACGGACCCTCACCATACTTGGGGTCACCAGCTATGGGTTGACCAGAAAACTGACAGTGCACCCTGATCTGGTGGGTACGCCCTGTCTCCAGCTTAATATCCAGCAGGGTTGCCTGTTTAAACCGCTGGGCAATCTTAAAATGGGTCACTGAGGGCTTGCCTTCAGCATCCACCCTGACAACCCGCTCACCACCAGACATTGTATTTTTGCGCAGTGGCGCATTAATAGTTGCCTTGCCCTTGGGCCACTGACCTTTAACCAGAGCTTTATAGCGTTTTTCTACTTGATTGCGCTGCATGGCTTGCTGTAGTGCCAGCAGCACCGAGCGCTTCTTAGCCAGCATCAGACAACCACTGGTCTCTCGATCAAGGCGATGCACAAGCTCCAGGAAACGCTGCCCAGGCCGCTCAGCTCGCAGCGCCTCAATAGCCCCCAGGCTAATACCACTGCCGCCATGGACAGCCAGGCCACTAGGTTTATTTATCACCAGCAGCCCATCGTCTTCAAACAGGATATTCTCTGCCAGATAGCGCTTTAACTGCTCACCAGGCTCCGGCACTGCACCCTTCTGCGCCGTGCGAATGGGCGCAATACGCAACATGTCGCCGTCTTTCACTCTGGTATCTGGCTTCACTCGACCCTTATTAATGCGTACCTCGCCTTTGCGCAGCAGATTATAAATCCGCGACTTGGGTACACCTTTAAGATGACGGATAAGAAAGTTGTCTAGGCGCTGGCCATCGTGCTCCGGCCCAATTTCAACGAAGGTAACTTTACTAAAATTTGGTTTTGACTCTGAATCAGACAAGATAGGACAACTGTTGGCTAGTGAAAACGGCGCCATTGTAACCACCACAGCTAGATTCACCCAACTTATTTATCGCTTTCAATTGTAGCCAATGGCATTTGTTGTTATATTGCGACCCGCGAAGTCCCTTGGTTTGGCCAACAACAAAAAAGTTGCACCCAAGGTTGAACTGCTCCCAAGATTGAATCCGGGATAAGAATAGATGGTTAGCTGCTCCATAAAAGAAGCGGTTAACCGACAACAGCTGAGTGAGCTCAGCCAGTGAAAGACAGGTTTAGAAACAGGTTTCTAGAGCCATCACTGCACCAGGATCGACTGCAACATTTTGTTAAACAGTCCTTTAAGCTGGTCAGAAATCAGTGATCGCCCAATAGCAAAACGAAAGATTTTATTAATACTGTTTATTAATGTTACAAGGTTTGTCCACTACCAGCATTGCTGGGTTAAATAGAGATAACCAACACCCCTAAACAGTATTTAATTACATCGCTGCCGATGTAGCCAACATTCCTCAAACCCCAGCAATTACGGGCCCTGAGGAGTTTGAGTCGCATTTATATATATTTTTGGTAGCCACAGAAAGATGTAATTCCCTTCGTTTTAAGACCTCCTTACCTTGCCTTATTTCACTACTGCTCACTCTAAATTACGAGTAAAGGTGAACTATGAAACGCATGTTAATTAACGCCTCGCACACAGAAGAAATGCGAGTTGCAATGGTCGACGGCCAACGGCTGTACGATCTGGACATTGAAAACAGAACCAGAGAACAAAAAAAATCCAATATCTACAAAGGTAAAATCACCAGAGTAGAACCCAGCCTGGAAGCCGCATTTGTCGACTACGGAGCTGAGCGCCATGGCTTTCTGCCATTAAAAGAAATTTCCCGAGAGTACTTTAAAAAGAACTCATCCGACGGTGGTCGGGTGCGCATTCAAGATGCGATCAAAGAAGGCCAGGAAGTTCTGGTACAGGTAGAAAAAGAAGAGCGTGGCTCCAAAGGTGCTGCACTGACAACCTTTATGAGCCTGGCTGGTCGCTATCTGGTACTGATGCCCAACAACCCTCGAGCCGGGGGAATCTCCCGTCGCATTGAAGGAGATGAGCGCGCTGATCTGCGTGAAGCCATGCGCGGCTTAACCATCCCTGAAGGCATGGGTGCCATTGTCAGAACCGCGGGCATAGGTCGTGCCACAGAAGAACTGCAATGGGATCTGGACTACCTTCTGCAGCTGTGGACCACGATCACAGATGAAGCAAGCGGTTCCAAAGCACCTCACTTTCTGTTCCAGGAGAGCAATGTTATTGTTCGCGCCATTCGCGACTACCTGCGTCAGGATGTCGGTGAAGTTATCGTCGATAGCGAAGAAGCCTATGCACTGGCCGCGGCCTTTATTGGTACGGTAATGCCTGACTTCACCAGCAAGGTGAAGTTTTATCAGGACGAAATACCATTATTTAATCGCTACCAGATTGAAAACCAGATTGAGACGGCATTCTGTCGGGAAGTATCACTGCCTTCTGGCGGCTCAATTGTTATTGACGTCACCGAGGCAATGGTCTCCATTGATATCAACTCCGCCCGGGCAACCAAAGGCGGCGATATTGAAGAGACCGCGTTTAATACCAACAAAGAGGCGGCAGAGGAAATTGCACGACAGCTGCGCCTGCGCGATGTCGGTGGTCTGATTGTTATCGACTTTATCGATATGCTTAACAGCAAGCACCAAAAAGAAGTTGAGAACAAAATGCGCGATGCCCTAGTAGTTGACCGTGCCAGAGTTCAGGTTGGGCGTATTTCACGCTTTGGCCTGCTGGAAATGTCTCGACAGCGCCTGCGCCCTTCCCTTGAAGAAACCATGTCCAAAATATGTCCGCGCTGTAAAGGTCAGGGCACGATTCGCGGTACCAGATCACTGGCGCTGTCTATTTTGCGTCTGGTAGAGGAAGAAGCACAGAAAGAATTCAGCCGTGAAATTCGTGCCATTGTGCCTGTGCCCGTGGCAACCTTTCTGCTCAATGAAAAGCGCAAGGAAATCTCGGATATTGAAGCGCGCAATAAAATCCAGGTCACAGTGTTGCCCAACACAGAAATGGAAACACCGCACTTTGAAGTGGTGCGCATCCGCACCCAGGATGAAGACAGCTCTGACTTTAGCTACAAGATGGCCCATGAACTGAGCAAACCGGAAATTGAAGTGGTGGCTGAGTCTGGAGACAGTGTAAAAGCACTTGCTGAGCCAGCGGTAAAAACTATTGTTCCCTCTACTCCAGCGCCCACCATTACCCCGGCCGTCGAGGAAACCCCCAAGACACCTGGTCTGGTAAAACGCCTGTGGGACAGCATGTTTGGTGAAACCCCGGCCAAAGAGGAAGAAGAAAAACCCAAAGCGAGAAGCCGCAACAATCGCAATCGTGGCGGACAAAATAATCGCGGCCGCAATAACCGCCGCTCTAACAATCGCAACAATGACAATCGTGGCAACGACAATCGCAACAGCGATAATCGGAAGAACGATCAGTCTAGCGGCAAGCAGGCCGAAGGTCGAAATAACAATAACGGTAACAGCAACCGAAACAAAAATAATGACTCTCGCAACAATGAGTCTCGCAATAATGATTCTCGCCGCAACAACCGTCGCGATCAAAACAAAAAGGTCGACAACGCCACTCAGGATGCCAAACCAGTTGAGAACAATGCAGAGGCCAAAACCGCTCAGGGCGATCAACTAAAACGTCGTCCAGACGATAAGCGCAGAGGTCCCCGCCGCCGCCGTCAGCGTCAGGATGTGCCTCAGGAAATGCTTAACAACACTGCAGGCCCAGCAGATAGCGTTGATACCGCAGCGCCAGTAGCCGAAGCTCCGATAGCCAGCCCAGCTGCAGAGGAAGCTGCTGAAAAGTCAGCAGCAAAACCAAAGCGCAAAGCAGCGGCAAAACCAAAGGCGGCAAAGAAGGATGCACCTATACCAGAGAATGATTCAACCTCTGCAGCCAGTGCAGTTCCGGCTGAAAAAGCAAGCGCAGAAGCAGCTGCCTCCGCTGACGCACCCCAAGTCGACAAGGCAATGGCCGAGCCAAAAGTTAAAGCAAAGGCCAAAGCTAAACCAAAAGTCAAAGCAAAACCCAAGGCCAGGACAGCGGCTGAGGAACCGTCAGAGGCAGAACCAGCTGTTCGAGCCAGCAACGACCCCAGACATAAGCCCAAGCCGGTCAGCAAAGTAGAGATCAGCACCGAGCGCCCTGTCGCGGCCACAACCAGCCAAGCTGAAACAGCTGCGCCAGCACCAAAAGCTGCGGCAAAATCTGCGGCAAAAGCGGCCGCACCAAGAGCCTCAAATGATCCCCGCAAGAAAAGAATTGTGGAGAAATTACAGCCTAAAGCCAGTCCAGAAGCTCCTGCAGCAAAGGAATCTGCTGAAAACCCGCCAAAGGAGTAATTGTTACTTGTCAGTGCAAAAAGGCGCTGTATAATCAGCGCCTTTATTGTCAGGGTCACAGCAGGATCGATCCCGACCAAACAGTATCAGGTGGGATGGCAGAGCGGTTGAATGCACCAGTCTTGAAAACTGGCATACGTTAATAGCGTATCTAGGGTTCGAATCCCTATCCCACCGCCATATATTAAAAATAAACCTCTGTTTTTACAGGGGTTTTTTTTGTTTTTGTGTCTAAAATATGCTGTTTGGTACACTTTTTGGTACACCGTTGACAATCACAGACCTATAATTAGACTCAACAGACTCACTCTCAAGTATCAGATTGTTACGTATTTAAAGCGAGATAATCACATGATGACTTCAAAAGAAATAAGCAAGATTCTCATTGATTTGCATGTCGAGGACAGCAGTGGCAATAAATCAAAGTTTGCCACGGAGGAACACGCTACCATGTGGCGTGACATACTTGGATCGACATCAGAGGTTGATTCTTTTCATCAGTTAAATAAGCTAGAAAACGCATGGCAATCGCTAGCCTCAGGTCAAGATGAACGCCCAAGAGATGACCTTGGGTCGCATTTAATTTTCCGACTTATTAACGATATCGATAGCGGCAACTTTCCACCACCAGAAATACTTCTGGTGATAAGTAATCTTTTAAAATATTACGTGACGCAAGAGGGTAATATTTCTCTTGATGAGGCCTTTTTTGGTAGGCGCCATGCAAAGTCAAAAAGTATTGCCCATCTGTCAAAGGGCTGGGACGACTACAAAGCCTTTAACGCTATGCTTGAAGACGCCACTCGGCACTTCGAGTGGCAGCCTGAGTGGGATATGTACCCTTTTAGAGAGCCTCATTGGTCACTCGAGGAATGTGCAGAAGCTTTCTTAACTCACCGGTACAGAAATAACCACCCTACCACACCTGATGTTGACAGTTTTTTGAGAGCCTTCAGGCGCTGGAAGAAAGCTAATTCAACCTCAAAATCACCCTGATATGTAAAACACGCGAATTCCGGACAAATTTTGTAAAAGTGTGTCCGTGTTAATAGCAAAACAACGTGCCAGTATTTCTCTGTACAGATAATTACTCGGAGAAATATAGATGATTAACAACAAACCCATGCGTATTTTGCGTTTCAAAGACGTCCAAAAACTAATTCCCCTGTCTCGCTCACATATTTATAACCTAATTTCTAATGGGCGTTTCCCTGCACCAGTAAAACTTGTGGCAGGAGGCCGAGGAGCTGGCTGGTGGGAGCATGAAATTTATGAATATCTAGAACGTCGATACCTTGCTAGTGCTAGAGACGGTTCTCATGAGGAGTAACAGCCCCCGCCAACAATTCTACTTGTATCCTTTATCACGAACTTACGTTGCCGAGGCTAAGGCTAATAAGTGTGTTACCCACTCTCCCTATCACATTGCAAAGGATTTAGAGGTGCGGATTTCGCCCTACACGTCAATATCCAGCGTTTTAGATCATTTTCCTCGTTGTTGCCAGGAAAAGGCTATAGATCGCCAAAAAGAAGCTTTTCATAGCTTCTAAGGCTATTGGTTTAACATTTTGTTAATCACTAATCTTAATTACCTCTCCTATTCGGTCGGTTCATACCAAAACGGCAAATACGATGGCATAACCTTGCAGCTAATATGCATGGATACTAGCGAGCTTTATCACGTTCACTTCAATGCTTGTTTAGTGCGGCAAAGAAGCGTGAAGAAACACAAAAAAGGATCTCCCCTCCCTAAAGGACATTTTACAGTTGGACAAAAAAGTCACTTTATGAAGATGTGGCGGTCAACCTTTTTACCTCTGCCCAAGAGTTTGACTTCATTTCATGACTGTATGGGTAAGCTGAAGTCCATCGTATTTATGGCTGAAATTTCAAAAGGCACTAGATTAGATGCGGGAACGATTAGACCGATGAGTTTGCCTGATAACTCCCTGATAACTACCCGACAACTTCCTGATAAAAACCTGATAGTTATCCCTGATAAGGATATTAATCAAACCCCTATAGAGTCAAGACAAGAGAGCATTTCTACTACGTGTCCAAAAAACTACACAATAAGTAAACAAGTAAGTGAGGATACAAGTAATCCTATTAGCCCTATAGATCAGACAAAGAGAGTACAGAACCAAACTAATGAAGAATGGTTAGCTGAATATGAAAAACAATGGGCCTTAGAGTGTAATGAGTTATTTTAGTATTAACCAAAAACACAAAAAGATTAAAAGACACGCAGCTTAGTACATAATACTACCAGAGATGAACACTAACCAAAGATTTTGATTTATCTGTTGAGGTTTTGTAAATGATCCCTTTGACTTTTTTACTCACAATACTAAGTCCTTTTGCGGCGTCTCATGACCTAAATCCGCCTAAATATCTACCAGGTGACTGTATTACGCCAATTACCCATCACTGGTCATGGATTGGAGAATATGCGCTCGTTGAGGATTTTAGTACTAGCATGAAATATCGCGGAACCCATGTTTATAGTCTCACCTTCCCAAACAGAGAGTCCGCGAATGGTCCTTATGAAAAAGTAGAAATCGATGAAAACACTATCAAAGTGTCTTTAGATTACTGCAAACCGACTAATCTAAGAAAAGGGGTAAAGTGAAACAAAAAATACTATTTTTAGACATTTCTAAGCAAATCTAATCTTTAAACATACCCTTTGATTGTAGGGTATATACTCACGAAGCTGGCTAATCGACAAGTTTAAATAACACGCCTAGAGACTAGCAAATAATTATTTACGACTGATCGTGGGCGTATAGTAAATACTCCAGTCGACTTTTTTATCTTTGGTCACTAATTTTGACTCAGTGCGGCGTTGCTCTCGCGTCATCCCAAATGCACTCAAATGCTCTGTGTTAATCAGGTCTTGTAGCTCGCCATTATCCACTATACCGACCAGTAGACCGGCCTCAACAAAACCATCAAGTCTATTTTTAAGTTGAATATATGCCTTGGACTTCTCGTTCTCGATACCATAAAGCATTATCAGGTGCTCACTAATTTTTCTAATGTATCGTGTTTTGTGATAATGGATGTTTGATATCATTTTCTGACCACGCTATGTAAATTAAGTGCTTTCATTTTTTGCCGTCAATCAGGCCTCTTTTTCCTCACTTGAGGATTTCTGTTTTTTTGTAGTGAGGAGTTATCTTCCACGCGCGTACTGTTCCGAAAACTAAGTTGTTTCTAGTCTTGGCTCAATATATCTGTCAAAGAACTTTATAAGATCGAGCTCACTATGTGAAATTATTTTTTCCCCGTCGGAGATGAAGTGCCCCTCTATTGGAGTTAATCGGTTACCAACAGG
>ENA-OQVM01000620-OQVM01000620.1-marine-metagenome-genome-assembly--contig:-NODE-620-length-54126-cov-9.429388_pt1 | contig 54126 bp, 31 predicted proteins | sample MGYA00237776_ERZ505498 | MGnify/ENA primary metagenome ERZ505498 (study PRJEB26159, sample SAMN06265151) | marine metagenome | isolation source: Helgoland LTER site | place: Germany:Helgoland, sampling...
TCCGTGTAGGTCCGGTCGCCGATTTCACCGTTGGAGAAGAAGCCGAAGTCAGCCGTGTCGATGTCCGTCGCTTCAACCGTCAGCGTGTGACCGCCGCTGCCAAGCGTGGCTACACCAGCGTTGATTGAGGTCACGTCAACACAGTACGTGCCAGGCGTCAGGTCGTTGAACGCGTAGAAACCGTTCACGTCCGTCAGCGTGGTCGCAAGCTCAGCACCCGCCACACAAGCGCCCGCGTACAGCGTCACTTCTGCGCCCGCAATACCCGGCTCACCCGCATCTACGGTGTTGTCCTGATCTTCGTCGAAGAACACAAAGTCGCCCACGCTGACCAGCGGCGTAAAGCCGAAGTCTGCGGTGACAATCGCGTTGTTGTTCACCGTCGCGTTCTGGCCAAACCCGCCTTCATTCGGGAACATGTCCGCCGGTGTATCGGAGGTTACACAGTAGTCACCATTGGGCACTTCATCAAAGATGTACACGCCATCTGCGTCAGAAGTTACCGTCCGCAGGGGGTCAGACAGCGTCGTCAGATCAGCCGGACACGTGCCCGCGTACAGCGTCACCTCAACAAACGACAAGGTCGCATCACCCACACCGAAGACGCCGTCGTAATCAACGTCCACGTAGATCTGGTCACCAATCGAACCAATTGGCGCAAAGCCGAAGTCGGCGGTCAGGATAATCGATTCACTGATCGCTGCGTTCTGCCCCACGGCGCCTTGCATCGCACGGCTTGTGCCCGGGTTGGTCGCAACAACACAGTAGTTTCCGTCAGAGACTTCTTCGAACAGGTATTGGCCCGCTGCGTCCGTCAGTTGCGTGCTGATCGGCGAGGACAGCGTGCTCAGGTCAGCCGGACAGAAACCGTCGTACAAACCAACAAACACACCGGCCAGCACCGTATCTGACGCGTCATAGAAGAAGTTCACGTCGTTATCGATGTAAGCTTGGTCACCAATCGCACCCGATGGCGCGTAGCCGAAGTCTGCGGTCAAATCACTCAGGTAGGTCAGAGACACAGACTGTCCGCCGGATCCTTCCAGAGCCAAACCCGTGCCGCTGTAGTTCACAACCACACAGTAATCCGCCGGAACCAGATCGTCGAACAGGTACGCCCCGTTCGCGTCCGTCTGCGTGCTCGCCAGCGCCGCGCCCGAAGCCGGACACAAGCCTGCGTGCAAGCTCACGGTTGCACCCGCGATGCCCCGTTCATCAGCGTTCGCAACACCGTTCAGATCGCTGTCGATGTAAACGAAGTCACCGATGAAGGCCTTTGGCGCAAAGCCGAAGTCTGCGGTCAGTGTGTCATCGTCAGAAACCGTGACCGAGTAGCCGGCTGCGCCTTGCACTTCCTGGCTGTTTTCGAAGCCACCGCTGACAACACAGTAGTCGCCATTGGGTACAGCCTGGAACAAGTACGTGCCGTTAACGTCAGTCGTGGTCGTGCGCACACGGTCTGTGAGCGTCGTCAGGTCAGCCGGACAGGTTCCCTCATACAGATCAATCTGCACGCCAGACACCGTCACATCAACACCACCAAACGAGCCGCTCATGTCATTGTCGATGTAGGTCGTATCACCGATTGTCCCAATGGGCGCGAAGCCGAAGTCAGCGGTCAGCTCAACGCCGCCCGCAACCACAACGGACTGACCCGTTGCGCCTTCGATGGCCAAGCCCGTTGTCGGGTTGGTGGCAACAACACAGTAGTTACCATCCAGCAGGTTCGAGAACAGGTACAGACCGTTGGCGTCGGTCACCGCGCGGTCAACCCGCGCTGGTAACGTGGCCAGATCCGCAGGACACTGAACGTCGAACAAGTCCACAATCACGCCGGCAAACACTTCGTCGCCGGTGTTGAACTCGCTGTCCTGGTTCACGTCAATGTACGTCTGGTCACCAATGGCGCCGACAGGACGGAAGCCGAAGTCAGCCGTGACGATGTCGGTGTTGCCAGCGATGGTCGCACTGTGACCCGCTTGGCCTTCCAAGCCTTCAAACGGCAGGACGTCTTCGACCACCACACAGTAGTCACCGTCCGGCAGGTTTTCGAACAGATACGTACCGTTCTCCCGCGTCAGTTGGGTCGCAAGACGGTCTGAGAGCGTCGTCAGGTCAAGAGGACAGGTTTCAGCGTACAAGCTGACGGCAACATTACCGAAAACCGTATCGCCAAGGCCGAACGTCAGGTCTTGATCGTTGTCCAGGTAAACTTGGTCACCAATGCTGCCGCGCGGGGCGTAACCGAAGTCTGCAGACAGAACCGTCGAACCGGCAACGCTGACCGTGTGGCCGGTGGTGCCCTGCATCGCCAAGCTGTCGCCAGGGTTCACAGAAACCACACAGTATTCACCGTCAGGCAGGTTTTCGAACAAGTACGTGCCGCTTGCATCGGTCGTCATGCTCGCCCGGATCGTGCCGAGGGTCGTCAGGTCCGCTGGACAAATACCTTCGTACAGGTTGACCGTCGCACCCGCGATGACCGTGTCGTTGGCATCGAACAGGAAGTTCAGGTCGTTGTCGTAGTAAACTTGGTCACCAACCGCGCCGATTGGCGTGAAGCCAAAGTCGGCCGTGTCGATGTCAACCGCACCCATCGTGACGGTTTGACCACCAAGACCCTGCAAACCTGCGCCGGCGTCTACGGACGTAACGTCCACACAGTATTGGCCGGGGGTCAGGTCAACGAACTCGTAGTAACCATTCACGTCGGTCAGGGTCATCGCCAGCTCAGCACCCGCCACACAAGCGCCCGCGTACAGCGTCACCTCTGCGCCCGGGATACCCGCTTCACCAGCATCCGCCGCACCATTCTGGTCGTTATCGAAGTAAACAAAGTCACCCAGCGAAACCAAAGGCGTAAAGCCGAAGTCTGCGGTCGTAACGCTGTTACCAACCACGGTTGCAGACTGACCAAAGCCACCTTCGTTCGGGAACATGCTTTCTGGCGTTTGCGATACCACACAGTATGTGCCGTCGTTCAGCTCATCAAAGCTGTAAACACCGTTCGCATCAGAGGTCTCGGTTGCCAGTGGGTTTGACAGCGTCGTCAGATCAGCCGGACACGTGCCACTGTACAGCGTCACTTCAATGAAGGAGAGCGTGCCGTCGCCGGTGTTGAACGTACCGTCGAGATCGGTGTCGAAGTAGATCTGATCACCGATGGATCCGATCGGCGCATAACCAAAGTCAGCGGTGAGAACAGTGTTATTGTCCACCGACACGGTTTGACCCGACGCGCCTTCCAGCGCGCGCGCGGTGGTCGTGTTGTTCACCACCACACAGTACTCGCCAGCGGGCAGCGTATCGAACAGATACATGCCGTTTGCGTCTGTGGTCATACGATCAAGTCGCACCGGTAGCGTCGTCAGATCAGCCGGACAAGCACTGCCGAACAAATCAACGGTCACACCAGCGATTGGCAGATCCTGAACGTCGAATGTGAAGTTCTTGTCGGTGTCTGTGTAGACTTGGTCACCGATCGTGCCGGTTGGGCTAAAGCCGAAGTCAGCCGTCAGAACATCATCGCCGATCAAAGCGACGGACTGGCCGCCATTGCCTTCAATCGCCGTACCGCTGCCTGCGTTTGTTACCTGAACACAGTAATCACCCGGTGGCAGATCGTCGAAGGAATACTCACCGTTTGCGTCGGTCAGCATCATGTCCAAAATCGTGATCGAAGTCGCCGAACACAGGCCATCGTAGAGCGTTACCAACGCACCAGAGATCCCGCTTTCAACCGCAGAATCCTGCGTCCCGTTTTGGTTATCGTCCGTGTAAACCGTGTCACCGATGGACATGTTGCGGAGATAGCCAAAGTCAGCCGTCAGCGTCGTGTCTGCCACAACAGTTACGTCATGACCCTGCAAGCCCTCAAGCTGCGTGTAGCCAGACTTCACCGCAGAAACCACACAGTAATCACCGTCTGGAATGCTTTCGAACAGGTAATCGCCGTTCGCGTCGCTGATCGCCGTACTCCACCGCGCCGTCAGCGTGGTCAGATCAGCAGGACAAGCACCAACGTACAGCTCAACCAGCGTGTTCGACAACGAAACATCTGCTGTGTCGAACGTGCCGTTCGCATTGGCGTCAATATACGTCTTGTCACCAATCTTACCGGCCGGCGCGAAGCCAAAGTCTGCGGTCAGTGTTTCGTCTTCGTTAACGGATACAGAGTAACCCTGGAAGCCTTGCAGGAACTCACTGCTCAGTGGGTTGGTCGCCACCACACAGTAGTCACCAACAGGCAAGATATCGAACAGATAGAGACCATTGGCATCCGTCAGCATCGATTGACGCGCAAGGGTCAAGGTCGTCAGGTCCGTTGGACACAGGCCATCGTGAAGCTCGACCATCACGTTTTCGAGCACAATATCCGTCGCGCCGTAAACATAATCGCTGTTCGTATCGATGTACGCCAAGTCGCCGATTGAGCCCGATGGCAGGAAGCCAAAGTCAGCCGTCATCACGTTGGAATTGGTCAGCGTGACCGATTGACCGCCCAAGCCCTGCAGTGCAGCGCCATCACCTGGATTGTCGGTAACCACACAGTAGTCGCCCGGTGGCAAGTCGTTGAACGTGTACGCGCCGGTGAAATCAGTTTCCGTTACGTTGAGAATGTTCGCCGGATCAGCCGGACACAAGCCGCTGTACAGCGAGACAGTCGCTTCGCTGATGCCGTTTTCACCCTGGTCGGCTGTGCCGTTACCATTGTTGTCGGAGTAAACAAAGTCACCGATGCTCGACAGCGGCGAGTAGCCGAAGTCTGCCGTTGTGACGATGTCTCGCTCGACGGTCACCGAATGACCCGAAGCGCCCTGCATCGAAGTGCGCGGGGAAAGGGACTCGGAAACCACACAGTAATCGCCTGCTGGCAGCTCATCGAACAAGTAGCCGCCTGACCCATCTGAGCTTGTCTGATCGAGAATACCGGTCAGCGTGCTCAAGTCTGCTGGACAGGTGCCAGCGTACAGCCTCACCTCGACATCAGAGATCGCAAAGTCGGTTCCGCTGAACGAATTGTCGGTGTTGTTGTCGATGTAGACGAGGTCACCAATACCGCCCGCAGGGGTAAAGCCGAAGTCCGCCGTCAGGACCGTGCCGCCGTCAAAGATCGTGACACTGTGCCCCGATGCGCCTTCGATCGCTGGGCCTTCACCCGGATCTTGGGCGACGACACAGTAAGAACCGTCCGGCCAGGCATCGAACAAGTAGGTTCCAGACGCATCCGTAACCATGCTGTCCAACTGGGTGCCAAGCGTCGAAAGATCGAATGGACATACGCCAGCATACAGCTCAACCCGAACGCCGCTTAAGACTTCATCGTTAGACTGGAATGAACCATCCTGGTCGTTGTCTATGTAGGTTTGATCGCCAATTTGGCCGGAAGGAGCATAGCCAAAGTCTGCGCTCAGAACGTCAACGTTGGTGATGGTAACAGACTGACCGCCCGCACCTTCGATCGCTGCGCCCGCGCGCGTATGATTAACTTCGACACAGTAATCCGCCGACGGCAAATCTTCAAACAAGTATTGGCCGTTGAAGTTCGTCACCGTCAGGCTGATCGCACTGCCGGCCGCAGGACACAGTCCGCTGTACAGCGTGACAACGACATCTGAAATGCCCAGCTCCCCTGATTCTTGCGCCCCGTCTTGGTCGTTATCAATGTAGACCGTATCGCCTATGTCCTGGATCGGTGTGAAGCCGAAATCAGCCGTGTTTACAATGTCACCATCAACCGTAACGGTCTGGCCCGCGCTGCCTTCCAGCGGCAAGTTTGTGCCCAGATCCCCGGTGATGACACAGTAGTCACCCGCGGGCACTTGTTCGAAGACATAGATGCCCGAACCGTCCGACGTGGTGGTGCTGATGCGGTTTGGCAGGTTCGCAAGGTTGGCTGGACAAGCGCCAGCATACAATTCGACCGTCATGTTCGAAACGGGCGTATCGGTTCCGTTGAAGCTGCCATCGAGGTTTGTATCGATGTAGATTTGGTCACCGATCTGACCGGCCGGCGCGTAGCCGAAGTCAGCCGTAAGAACAGCGCCGCCAACCAACGTTACATTTTGACCAGTCGCCCCCTGCAGCGGCTCTCCCAAGCCTGACGGCATTGCAACCACACAGTAATCGCCGTCGTCTAGGAAATCGAACAGATACAAGCCATCGGCATCAGAAACCGTGGATGCAATCGGCAAAATCAACGTGGACAGGTCCGCAGGACAGCTTCCATTGTACGGCTCAACAACCACGTTCTCAACGTGCTCGTCCACCGCGTCGTAACGGGTGTTCATGTTGTTATCGATGTAAATCAAATCACCGATGCTGCCTGCCGGCGCAAAGCCGAAGTCAACCGTATAATCATGCGCATTCAGCAATGTCACTGTACGGCCACCGGCACCTTCAATGCCATCGCCGTCACCTGGGTTGCTCGCCGTCACACAGTAACTGCCAGCGTTAAGCGCATTGAACTCGTAGTAACCGTTATATTCGGTCTGCACGACGTCCATAATCAGGTTCGCGTCCAGCGGCGTGGTACATGCGCCCGCGTAAAGCGTCACGTTCGAGCCCGCAATGCCGCGTTCTTCATTATCCTGCGTGCCGTTTAAGTTGGCATCAATGTAGACCGTGTCACCAATGGAAACGGTTGGGCCATAACCGAAGTCAGCCGTCAGTGTTTCGTCATTATTGACTGTCACGGAGTGACCGCCAGCGCCCTGAAGCTGAGCATTTGTCAGCCCGGATTCAGAAACCACACAGTAATCACCGTCGGGCAGAGCATCGAACAAGTATTCGCCGTTCGAGTTGCTCACAGTTGTCCGATAACGCGTACCCAACAAGGTGATATCAGCCGGACAAGCACCATCGTACAAATCAATAGTGATGTTTGGCAGCACTGAGTCCGTTCCGTCAAAATCACCACTGAGGTTGTTATCGAGGTAAACTTGGTCGCCAATGGAACCAGCCGGCATAAAACCGAAGTCCGCTGTAAGAACACTGCTACTGTTGACAGATACCGGTTGACCGGCGGCACCCTGCAGCTGAACGCGTCCTGATGGGTCCGTTGCAACCACACAGTACGGACCATCCAACACATTTTCGAACAAGTAGTTACCAGTCGCATCTGTAACTGCGGAGAACGTCGCCCCTGTCAGGGTCGTAAGATCTGGCGGACAAGATCCGGGATACATGTCCACATTAACGCCCACTAAGACGGTATCAACGCCGGTGAATACACCATTGGAGTCCGTATCAATATAGGCAAGATCACCAACGCTGCCCGACGGCCAGAAGCCAAAGTCAGCCGTGTCAATCACGTCATTATTGATGGTTGCCGACTGACCTGCTGAACCTTCCGCGGGCACGTAGGCCCCTGGCGTTGCAACAACGGCACAGTAATCGCCGTCGACGAGGAAATCGAACGAGTAGAGTCCGCTACCGTCAGTTGTTGTCGTTTGAACCGGGTTGATGAGAGACGAGAGACTGCTCGGACATAAGCCAGAGTACAAGCTAACCGCTGCACCCGGAATAACCTGATCAACGCCGTCAAACACATTGTTGGCGTTGACATCCAAGTAGACCAAATCACCCAAAGAACCATTCGGCGTGTAACCAAAGTCAGCCGTTACGACCAAACCACCAGACACCACGACCGTTTGGCCAGCAAAGCCTTCGAGCGGCGTGCCGACACCCGGATCGCGCGCAATCACACACCACGTTCCATCCGGTACGAATTCGAACTGGTACCAACCATTGGCGTCTGTGGTTAGCGAGTCTCGGCGCACTGCAACATCCGCCAAATCGGCCGGACACGCGTCTTCATAGAGGTCGACTGTCGCATTTTCGATGCCGATATCACCGATCCCAAAGCCACCGTTCGCATCAACGTCCAAGTAAACTTGGTCACCAACGGCACCGGCGGGGGAGAAACCGAAATCAGCTGTCAGTACAGTGTCGATTGAGATTGTTGCTGACTGGCCGGCACTACCCTGCAGTGGGTCAAACGCGCCTGCGTTACTAGCGACGACACAGTAATCACCATCAACAAGACCATCGAACAGGTACAAGCCCTGCGTGTCTGACGTCATTGTGTCCAACGACGTCGAAAGTGTCGTCAAATCAGCAGGACACAAGCCTTCGTACAGCGTCAGCGTGACGTTGGACAGCGGCGTGTCCATGCCGTCGTAGGCGTTGTTAATATCGACGTCAACATAGACCTGATCACCCAATTCGCCGCGTGGGACATAACCAAAGTCAGCAGTCAAAACAGCGCCACCAGTTACGGTAACGGATTGCCCGACTGTTCCTTGCGTCTGGGTTCCCTGACCCGGGTCACGCGCCAAAACACAGTAATCACCAGCTGCAATATACTCGAACAGGTAGTTACCATTGGCATCTGTCGTCGTCAGGCCGATGGGAAGACCCAGCGTCGCCAAATCTGCCGGACATGAGCCAGAGTACAAATCAATAATTACACCCGCCAGCACCTCGTCATTTTCTGCCAGGTACAAGCCATCACGATTAACATCCAAGTAGGTTTGGTCACCAATCGAACCCGAGTGGTAGTAGCCAAAGTTACCAGTATTTACATCCGAATCGACATTTATGTCCTGACCCGCAATACCTTCAACTTGCCCATAAGGGCCGGGGTTCTCAGCGACCACACAGTAATCACCATCCGGCACTTCGTTAAACCGGAACCAACCAGTATTCGATGTTGAAATGGTGGTTTCATAAGGTTCGTCGGACAGATCCGCCAAATCAGCCGGACACGTACCCGTGTACAGGTTGACGGTGACAGATGGGACGGGCGGATCGATCAGGTTGCCGTCGAACGTGCCATCCAAGCTCGTATCCAAGTAGGTATGGAAGCCAATTTGCCCCACAGGACCCCAGCCAAAATCGGCTGTCAGGACAGGCGAACCTGACGCTACGACCGTTTGACCGCCGGAACCTTCATACTCATTTCCAAGACCAGAACCATCGGCAACAACACAGTAATTGCCCTCCAACAAGTATTCGAACAAATACATCCCGTTGGCGTCTGTGAAAATTTGCTCCATAGCACCCGTAAGGGTCCCCAAATCGGCCGGACAGGTTCCGGCGTAGAGGGAAACTCTCTTGCTCGCGACCGGAACATCACCGGTGTCAAACGTGCTATTTTTGTTGTTATCGATGTAGAGCTGGTCGCCGATTGTTGTCGCCGGTACATAGCCGAAATCGGCATCCAAGAAAGCGTTTCCATCGGTTACGGTTGCCGTCAAGCCGCCCGCACCTTCATTCAGCGTGTATCCACTAACGGAGGAAGGCACCACACAGTAGTCGCCGTCCGGAATCGTTTCGAACAGATACATGCCGTCTGGCGGGCTACCAATCGTATCATAAACAGCCGGCAGCAGGCTCAGGTTTGATGGACAAGACCCTTCGTACAAACTCAGGATCACGTCACCAAGGCCAAAATCTCCATCGCCCGTGCTGTCGCCACTGTTGTCGGCGTCGACGTACGTGAAATCACCAATCCGCCCCAATGCCGCAAAACCAAAGTCAGCTGTAACAATGGCGTTGCCAGACACAGTAACCGACTGACCACCATCGCCCTGCAGGGGAATACGACTGTCGGTGTCATTTGCAACGACACAGTAATCGCCCGCGAGCAGGTATTCGAACAGGTAGTTGCCAATGCTGTCTGAAACCGTTGTTTCCAACGGCGTACCCAGTGTACTCAAATCAGTCGGACACAAACCACTGTACAGACCCACGGTCATGTTTGGGATTGGCGCATCGATCGCTGAGAACGAGAAGTTCTGGTCGTTATCGGTGTAAATAGTGTCACCGATGCTCCCCGTCGGACGGAAGGAGAAGTCAACGGTATCGTCGTAGTTACCAGAAATCGTGGTATCGATACCGCCCATACCCGTGAGTTGGATGAATCCCTCTGGAACATCCGCAACCACACAGTAATCGCCATTTGGAACGTTATCGACTGTGTAGAAACCAGTCAGGCTGGCTGTATTGAAGGAGCGAACTGCAATCGAATCAAACGAAATCGGACAATTACCTTCGTAGTAGGTAATACCCACGCCGCCCAATACCTCGATCTGCGAGCCATCGCCTTCGAGATCGATATACGTCAAGTCACCGAACCCACCAACGGGCTTAAAGCCAAAGTCAGCTGTCAGCGTGGTATTGGTATTGACCGATACACTATGGCCGGATGAACCCTGAATGGCGTCGCCCAGACCAGGATTGACCGCAACCACACAATATATGTTCGCAGGCAAATAGTCGAAACCATAGGTTCCATCCGCGCCCGTCGTTGTGGTGCGGTAAGGTGATGACAAGGTCGTCAAATCGACCGGACATGTGCCGGTGTACAGCTCAATTGTGGTGCCGGCGACAACAACGTCACCGAAGTTCTGGCCGCCATTAGCATCGTTATCGATGTAAACCGTATCACCGATGAAGCCATTGGGCGAGAAGCCGAAGTCAGCGTCATTATAGTCTGAGTTGACCAAGGTGAACTCTTGACCACCGTCACCTTCAATGGCGTCGCCGGGATAGGACGTGCTTATTTCCGCACAGTAATCCCCCGTCGGTACATCATTAAAGAAGTAGTTACCGTTCGAATCTGTCGTAGTGGTGGCATAGAAGCGGTCAGAATCACTCGGACAGCTGCCTGTGTAGAGCAGTATTGAAGCAGCAGCGATCGGCTCATCGCCCGTGTTGAAACCGCCGGAGCGATCATTATCGATGTAGACTTGGTCACCAACGTTTACGAGCGACAAATAGCCAAAATCGAGATCGTTCTTGTCAGCTGTACCTTCGAACGTGAAACAGTACGGGTTGCTGATCGAACCAGCGCCCTCGTAATGCAGCAAACCTTCCGGCGTGGTCGCCATGATACAGTATTCGCCAGCATAAACGTCATTAATGCTGTAGCCACCGCCAGATCCAGACGTTGCCGTATCTGCCCATTCGTCAGAATCCAGCGTGCCGTTGCCATCGTCGTTGTCGTAAAGCGTGATGACCACACCGCCCAAGTCGGTGTCGCCGGCGTTATCGGTACCAGATGCGTCATTGTCCAAGAAGGTCCGGTTACCCACGTTGAACGGACCCGCACAACCACCTTCTGGCTCAACAGCGAGGGAGTTCGACCCAAACTCTAAAGGTGGAATCAGGGAATCGGCACCAAAAACGACGCCGTTCGTGACACTTGGCGCGCGGAAGCCACAGTTGCCATCGCTAGGCTGTGACGAGAAACAGATTTCGTATGGTTTATTGGACGTGTGTTCCAGACTTCCGTAGGGAACCGGGTCATCAAAGGGGTTGGCGACCCCACTCGCAAGATCCGCTGTAATCTCATAGTAGAGCGTTTTATACGTGCCTGAGTTAATTGAACTAATATCAACCGCGGAAATAGATCCGGCGTCGGTATAGCTATGGTAAACTAACTGGTTAGTTGCTGCAGAGTTACCGAAGATACGAACTTCCAACAATGTGAAGTCAGCGAGACTAAGGCCATCAAGGGTGAATTCAACCCAATTACCCGTAAAGTTGCTCAAACCCGTTGAACAGTAATTGTTGATAATTGATGCTTCACGAATGACTTTAACCCGTGTGGTTTGACAAGGGGACGAGCCAAATTCTGGGTCAAACGTGTATACTTGGTTGAAGTGACCCAGTGAGTAAATACAGCCCGTGCTTGGATCGACAGTAATGGCATAATCTGCCGTCCTGGATTCAACGTCGTTGTTTTGGACAGCCAAACCACCGCCGCCAAGGTTATTCGGATCGTTGTCGTAACCCCAGTTCGCACACAAATCACGTGTAGACCAATCGAAACACGCAGTACCACTCGTACCGGTCAGGTTCGTGTTCAACCAGAACATTGGCGCGTACGTCTGGTTTAGATCAGCATCGTAGTATTCATCTGACCAAGACATTCTGTCGGATTGCCTAAGAATGTCCAAAATGCCGGGCTGGATCGTATCCCGGAAACGATAAGTTCCGCCAGAGCCAGAAACGTACGTACACTGAATCGGACCCAAAGCATGGGAGGCACAAATACCAATCGGATTGCCAAACGCGTCACGATCCAAGAAGGACGAAGCGTAAGAGTTACGGTCGCCGAGGAAGTAGTGCGGACCTGTTGACCAGCTGTCACAAACGTCATGCGTGCTCAGATTCACACATGTTGCGTAAATACCTGCAAGCCCATCGGCGTTGTAGGTCGCGTCACGGTAACGAAGCAGCAGGTAAACGTTGTTTCCGCCGTCCCATTCAAGGTCAAATTCTGTATCACGCAAAGACGAGTTTGGCGCCTGGTTGATCGGCGGACCACCTGCGTCGTTGGAAATATCGAATGTCGCATTGGCCCCTGTACACGCAGCATTTGTAGAGGGGTTGAAGCAATGGAACTTCATCCGGTTGTCGACCGTCCACCATGCAGTGTTGCTTACTTTGACAAAACCAAAAAGCGGGCTGTCGTGCGGGATCGCTGTACCGGTTGAAACGTCACCCATGACGGTCCACCCACACTCGTTTTCAGTAACAACGTTCCAACAACCAACACCATAATCATTGGTGCCAACGGCGCGTCCCGTGAAATAGTAGTTGTTACCGAAAATTTCGTAATTGGACCCGTTACCCGGCGTGGAGACATGTTTGCCCCCATCAACGGTAAAGGCTTTCGGGTATCCGGCACATGATTCCTCAGACCCAAGGTCGAAACAGTTGGTACTGAACGTCGACCAGTGGTGAGCCGTAAAGAAGATCCGGTCCGTGGACGGGTGGAAGACAACTTTCCAACCGTCACCATTACCCGTCGGCAGATCCAGGGAAGAAACTTCCAGTTCTTTTTCTAGAGCGTTCACCAAACTGTAATTGCTGGCCTGCAAGCTGTCTGACGTTGCGGAGAACGAGGTCGATGAGGATGTCAGCGCCGTCTGATCGATGGCGAACAAAGAGGGGAACTCAAACGTGCCTGGAATCAGGGCCTGACTGTTCTCCAAAGTATCCGTCACATTGACAGTCGAAAGGTCATCCGAACCATCGTTTTCGATGGTGATGACCCAGTCAATGACGTCGCTCTCGGAAACGGTCGTCGTACTGCCCGTCGATTGGGCAGACCCTGTTTTGGTAACAGTAACCTGCGAATGCGCGCTGGTTGCTGTGACGCCGGCTACAAATCCTGTGAGTGCTGCAAGGATTTTTACGAATTTCACTGCGAAACTCCCGAAGAAATTAGAGTCTCGACATCCGAGACCCACATAAAGAATCGGGTCTCGCGTTGCTTGATTTATACCATCGTAGGTGTGTAAGGCTTTTTTAGTAAATTTAGTGTAATTTTAGTACTTTTAATGGTTCATTGCGGCAAAGATCGGCCGAATTTTAATAATACTGCCACGTTTGCGTGATTATCCGCCGACCTCATAATCTTTCATTTTGCAACAGCGATTTGCATTCTCGAAATGCCTAGAAAAAGCTGCGCAGAGGCCGTTTTTGGCGACCATTGCTGTCAAAATTGCCATCAGATAGCCACGCGTTATACGCCTGTTTCAGGCGCGGCCATTCTGTATCCAACACGCTCCACCATGCTGTATCGCGGTTTCGACCGTGGTTGATTTGGTCCTGCCGAAACGTGCCCTCGTAGGTGAAGCCCAGCCGCCGCGCCGTGGCCATGGAGGGCTGGTTGTCCGCGTTGCACTTCCATTCGTATCTCCGATATTGCAAATCATCGAACACGTGCTGCATCAGCAGGAATTGCGCTTCGGTCGAGGTGCGTGTGCGGGCCATTTGCGGGGGAAATCGGACAAAGCCAACCTCGACTGATCCGGCCTCGGGGCGGATGCGTAAAAAGCTGAATTGGCCCGTCGCAACGGGCGCCGTGTCGCCTGCCCCGTCGGTTGGAATGACCGCATACGTCAGGTTATCGACGGCTTTGTCGAAGCTGTTCCAGTCGCGGATAAAGTCTTCTTTGGTGGCGAAGGGGCCATGCCCGGCCAGAAACATCCATTGGCGGTGCTCTGGATCTGCGACCCCCATTTGTTCCCACAAATCGTGTCCGTGGCGGTCTAAATTCAGCGGCTCAAGGCGACAATATCGGCCTATCATGACCTGTGGCTGGGGTCGCTTCCACGCGGGATGCTCTACAACCGGCCCTAATTCGTCCAACCACGGTGGATTTGTCATGGTTTTGCCCCCCACGGCATAGGTCATAATGCGTTGCGTCCTAGCCTCGCGCGCCCCGCAGATTGATGGTGATGATACCCAACAGAACCAGCGGCAAGCCGATCAACGCGAAGCTGGTCCAAGCGTAGCCCTCAACAAACGTCGAAATGAGCAGCGCAAACGGTGGAAAAATCACCGTAGCATAGGCCGCCCGGCTCGCCCCGATCCGTCCCAGCAGCGTCAAGTAGGCGCTGAACGCCAAAACGCTGGAGAAGACGGCCAACCACATGCCGCCGCCAATGTACCGCCAACTCAGTTCGATGGTCAGCTCATGCCCGCGCAGCAAACTGACGATCAGCATGAACCCTGCGCCATAGAGCATGCCCCACGCGGTCGAACCGATAACCGGCAGGTCGCGGCGCTGTGCTGCGCTGGAGATCATATTGCCGGTGCAGAAGCTAAACGTACCGCACAGGCATAGCGCCAAAGCCCCGATTGCCCCGCGCGAACTCTCGATTTCCGGCCAATACAGCAGCAAAATGCCGCCAAAGCCGAGAATGGCGGCAAGCAGCCCCAGCCGGCGGATGGGCGTGCGAAACAGGACCGCGCCGTAGAACAGATTCACCAGCGACGCACTGGCAAAAACCACAGCCAGCAGCCCCGAAGCCAGTGACTGGCTGGCGTAGTAGAACAGGGCAAAGTTGGTGGAAAACAGAAATACGCCCAGTGCCATCGCCACCCCATGCCCCCACAGCGGCAGGGCCAAGCGGCGCTTGGTGAGCCAGCCGATGAAGAACATGAGGCTTCCGGCGATCAAAAAGCGCCAGATCAGCGAGACTTCAGGGGCGACCGTGCCGACCTGCCATTTCAGCGGCAGCCAGCTCGACGACCATCCGATGACAACAAAGCCGTACAGGACAAAATCAAACGGCTTCACGCCGCTTCGCCTATTCGACGCCCTCGATCAGGACCACGTCACGGACGGACGACTTGGCGGAGAAAGCCAGAGCCTCTTTATAGATGTCGGAGTTGTAGCACGCGACCGCAGCGTCCAGCGACGGGAACTCGACGACGACGTTGCGGGCCCGATCGCGGCCTTCGCACTGAACGTGCCGACCGCCGCGCGCGACGAACGTGCCGCCGTGGGATTCGATGGCGTCCTTGGCGATTTTGGCGTACGAGCCGTACACCTCGGCATCGGTGACTTCAACGTTGGCGACCCAGTAAGCTTTAGGCATGGCAACTCTCCTGCAAAAACGAAACACTGACGCAGAGAATGGGGGATGACAGGCACAGGGGACAAGCCCCTTCCCGCCCTCGCAAGGCAGATACGCCGTTTTCAGCGCGGATCAGCGCCAAGGGACCGGAGGCGACAGCCGACCGGCGACAGGGTCGCCGAGCCGCTTGCGTGAAGTCAAAAATCAACCAACGAAGCACTCACAGCGCAAAGACGGAGGCGGCAGCCGACCGGCGACAGGGTCGCCGAGCCGCTCGCGTGAAGCCAAAAATCAACCAACGAAGAACTCACAGCGCAAAGACGGAGGCGACAGCCGACCGGCGGCGCAGCCGACGATCTGCTTGCGCGTGACGGGTTCGAATCCCGCGAAGCGGGAGAGAACCCGGCGCGCCACCGCATTCCCCGCTAGCGTTTGCCGTAATACAGCCCCACGACGTGCTCAGCCTCGGCAAAAAACAGCCAGCGTGACGCCAGCAGCCCCACCGTATGCAGCCCCAGCGCGACCAAGCGACCCGTCAGATCCGGCACCACCACAGCAACCAGCGCAGGCACCAAACCAACCAGAACCACAGCGATCACGCGCAAGCGTTGCTGGTGCTTGCGGCCCACGGAATAGGCCATTTCTTTGAGCAGGTAGTTTGTCCCTGTATGCGGGCTTTCGAGCAAGCGGACGGAGCCGATCCGGCCCAGCCCGGTTGCGGTTTCCATGGTATGGCCCGCCTGAGCAAACTTTCGATCACCCAACAACCAGTAAGCCACCTGCAATACCGTCAGCACGACCAGCATCATCACCAGTCCCCAACGTTCCATCACCAAAATCCCGCTGCCACCAATGGAAAACAGCATGAACAGCGGCGGCACCAGCGCCATATTCCAGCGCGGGACGGTCTTAAGCTGCGCGTAGATCATGGACGTACACAGCACGGTCAGCAGCGACAGGCCCGCACCAATCCACCCCAGGATCGCTAAATCAATGCCCAGAAACACCCGGCCAAAGGCAAAAGGTGCCAGCACAAGCAGCGCACCAACAGAGACCACGCCTTCGCGGCTCAACCAACTGGACCGCCACTGGGAAAACGCCTTGAGCGCGCGCTCGGGGTGGCCCAAATGCAGCGTGGACGCAACCAATCCCACGATCGACAGGCCATAAGCCAGCCCAAAAGCGAAAAAGGCGCTCCAGCCCTCAACATCGGGCACGCCCAAACCCAGCCAGATCAGCAGGCCAAAGCCAAGGCCCGACAGGGACGTGAAAAGGATAATCGATGGTGCAGGATGCATGGTCTACGTTCCTTTCCGTGCCGCTTAAAGCGTGTCGAGGGCTTTATCGAGCCAGCCAAAGAAGCCCGGCGCGTCTTTGGCCTCAGCCTCCAACGCTGTCCCGCAACCGCCTTGGAAGCTGCTGTTCTTAGCGGCCATGTCGGCCAGCGTTTTTTGGCGCGGCGGCAAGTACTGGTTCACCGGCTTGGTGCCCTGTTCTTCCATCAGGCTGATACCACCCCGTTCCGCGACAAGCGTGCTGACGTTGGACTGGGGATCGGCAAAATCGCCAAAGTGACGGGCGCCCGCAGGACAAGTCCGAACACAGGCGGGCTCGCGATCTTCTTCGGGCAGGTTTTCGTTATAAATCCGATCAACACACAGGGTGCATTTCTTCATCACCTGCTCAACCGGATCCATCTCCCGCGCGCCATAAGGGCAGGCCCAAGCACAGAGCCCACAGCCGATACAGTCGTCCTCGTTGACCAAGACAATGCCATCTTCAGTCCGCTTGTAGGACGCGCCGGTCGGACAGACCGTCACGCACGGCGCGTCTTCGCAGTGCAAGCAGGATTTTGGGAAATGCACCACCTGGGCAATGGGTGTTTCGCCGATGACTTGCCGATCGGCTTCGGTCACCGCGGGCGAGACTTCAAACGTGTGCACGCGGTTGAGGAAGGAACCAACCGGGTCGGCGCCGTAAGCGTTGGTATCCGCCAGCGGCGCGCCGTAATTGGACGTATTCCACTCTTTACAGCTGATGACACACGCGTGGCAGCCCACGCAGGTATCGAGATCGATCACCAAACCGAGCTTTTTCTCGGTGGTTTCAGGTAAAGTTGTCATGGCTCTTACTCCTCACCGAAACGGACAGTTTCCGGGCCTTGCCCGACGGGTGATTTCTGTGTCCCCGTGTCCGGCAGGCTTGCCGGCAGCGGGTTTTCGGTCCGCTCAACGCGCACCCGCAGGTCGTACCAAGCCGCTTGGCCGGTCACTGGATCCGAGTTGGACCAGCGCAGGCCATCGCCCTTGGGCGGCAGCAGTTCATGGATCAAATGGTTCAGCAAAAAGCCTTTCTTGGCTTCGGGAGCCTCGGGGTCGAGCGCCCACGCGCCCTTGCGCTTGCCAATGGCGTTCCACGTCCAAACCGTGTTGGGATTGAGCGCGTCCATGCGTGCCACGGGCACCGTGATTTCCCCGTGCGGAGAGATCACGCGCGCCCAATCGCCTTCAGCAAAGCCCTGAGCTTTCCAAACAGCGGTTGGGATGTACAGCGGGTTATGGCCGTGAATCTGGCGCAGCCACGCGTTTTGCGAGCCCCATGAGTGGTACATCGCTGCTGGCCGCTGGGTCAGGGCATGCAGGGGATAGTCTTCGTGACTGACCTGCTGCTCTTCCAGCGGTTCCCACCACACAGGCAGCGGGTCAAGCGTTTCCAGCAGGCGTTCACGCAGGTGCTCTGGCGGTTGGTGTTCGCCATGTCCGCGCGCGGCGCGCTGGAACTTGGCCATGGTCTCAACATAGAGCGAGAAAACATAGGGCTGTGGCTTGTCAAAGAAGGATTTCTCAACTGCCCAATCCTGATAGGCCTGGTTCCATGGCTTGAAGAACAGCGCTTCATCGGGAATATGCTCCATCCAGAAGCCGCCGTTCTCAATATAGCGCTCGAGCTGCTTGGGGTTCGGAGCACCCCGGCCCCCGCCCTGCTCGTCTTCACCGCGCCAACCTGCCAGCGGCCCTACACCGGGACGGCGCTCGTGGTTGACGATGTAATCGGCGTAATCTTCGTACTTGGCCGAGCCGTCTTCGTTCACAAAGCCCGGCAAGCCAAGTTTGGCCCCCAACTGCACCAGCGCGGACTGGAAACCGCGCACGTCGCGATCGGGCTCCACAACAGGCCAGCGGATGCTGTCCGCAACGGCGTCAGCCTCGCAAATCGGACGATCGAGCAGAGAAATACAGTCATGCCGTTCGAGGTATGTCGTATCGGGCAGCACCAAATCGGCAAAAGCGACCATTTCCGAGCTGTAGCTATCGGAGTAAATAATGTGCGGAATGACGTACTCGCCGGTTTCCTCGTCCTTATCAGTCAGCATTTCCATCACGCCACGCGTGTTCATGGACGAATTCCACGCCATGTTTGCCATGTACATGAACAGCGTATCGATCTTGTACGGGTCACCCGCGTGCGCGTTGGAGATCACCATGTGCATCATGCCGTGGGCCGACATGGGGTTTTCCCATGTAAAGGCTTTATCGATCCGCGCCGCGCTGCCGTCTTCTTTCAACGCCAGCTGCTCGGGACCACGCACAAAGCCCAAATGGGGGCCGTTAAGCGGCGCTCCCGGCGTCACTCCGGCGTGCGGCGCAGGATGGGCTTCCATGGGCTTGGGATAGGGCGGCTTGAAGCGGAAACCACCGGGAACCTCGACCGAGCCAAGCAGGATTTGCAAAACATGCAGCGCGCGACAGGTTTGGAAACCGTTGGAGTGCGCGGAAATCCCGCGCATGGCGTGGAAAGCAACCGGGCGGCCAATCATTTTCTCATGGCGCTGGCCCCGGAAATCGGTCCACGGCTGATCAATGGTGATCTCTTCTTCAAACGCGGTGTGCGCCAGCTCGGCCGCCAAGCGGCGGATGGTGGCCGCGCTGACACCGGTTTGCGCTGCAACGGCGTCAGGGGCGTAATCGGTGGACAGGTAACGCTCAGCGAGCAGCATAAATACCGACTTGTGGGCAACGCCGTCTTCGCCGGTCCACGCCTTACCAAGCTCTGGCTTGACGCCCTGCGCATTCCACGCCACCGGCTGGCCAGAGGCACGGTCCAGCACCAGCGGCTCCCCGTCGGCATCTCGCAGGAACAGGCCAAATTCGCTGTTGCTTGGGTCTGATTGCACCAAGTAGCCCGCGTTGGTGTAGCGGCTGAGATAACCCAGATCGACTTTTCCCGCTTTGAGCAACTCGTGGATCAGGGCGAGGATGAACAAGCCATCGGTGCCCGGCGTAATACCAACCCATTCGTCTGCGATCGCATTGTAGCCCGAGCGTACAGGGTTCACGCCAACGACTTTAGCACCGCGCTCTTTCAAGCGGCCCAAGCCCATTTTAATCGGGTTGGAATCGTGATCCTCAGCAACGCCAAAAATCATGAACATTTTGGTGCGTTCCCAATCGGGTTGACCAAATTCCCAAAAGGCACCACCCATGGTGTAAATGCCCGCTGCGGCCATATTCACCGAACAAAATCCGCCGTGTGCGGCATAGTTTGGCGTGCCAAACTGTTGCGCCCAAAGGCCAGTAAAGGACTGGGACTGGTCGCGTCCCGTGAAGAAGGCCAGCTTTTCAGGGTTTTCGTCCCGGATCGGCTTGAGCCAACCCGCCGCCATGTCCAGCGCCTCGTCCCACGTAATTTCTTTAAACTCACCAGAACCCCGAGGGCCGGTGCGCAGCAAAGGCGCGCGCAAGCGGGCGGGAGACTTGTGCTGCATGATGCCAGCACTGCCCTTGGCACAGAGAACACCCTGATTCACCGGGTGGTCACGGTTGCCCTCGATATAGGAAACCTCACCATCGCGCATGTGAACGTCAATGCCGCAGCGACAGGCGCACATGTAGCAGGTGGTTTTGCGAACCTCGTCTGAGACCTTGGGTGAGGTCTCGATTTTTGGTTGATGGTTCATCGTCGGTTTGCGCCCCTTCTCAATCTGCACAGGAAACTAAGACATGCCCCCCGGTTGCGCGACAGGTTTTTATACCAGCGTTCATCAATATGACGGAAATTCAACAATTTCGGTCTGTTCACGGACCACTGAGGCGATTTGCTCTTCCGTTTGAGCAAAGCTGACCGGTGCCACGCCGCAAAAACCAGCAAAACTGCCAAAAAATGAGACCAGTGATCTCACAGAAAACAAGGTGATTCGGTTTTAGGCCTTTGTGGCGCGCCGCCTTCTCGTCCGCTTCGCGGACGTCGCAGGCGTCACGCGCAAGCAGATCGGCGACCCTGTCGCCGGTCGGCTGTCGCCTCCGGTTTTCTTGGACCCTCTGACGAGGGTTGGCGTCGGAGATTGGGATGATTGATTTTTGGCTTCACGCGGGCGGCTCGGCGACCTTGTCGCCGGTCGGCTATCGCCTCCGTTTCTTTACAAGGTCTTTGCAGCGGTATGAATGGCCGTTTGGATTTGGTCCATATCGGTCTCCGTCAAAGCCGCGTGGGCGTAAATCTTTGCGTCTGACTTGAGAATGCCACTTTGGCGCATGGACGCATTAAAGGTCTTCGCCAGCCCCACATCACTGCGCAAAACAGCGCGGTAATCCTGCACAGCCGCGCGGGCAAACACGCAATCGAACAGCCAAGGCTCGCCCACGATCTGATGCGCGATGCCCTTGGCCCCAAGCGCCTCAGCATAGGTCGACATGAGCGCACGGCCCTTGTCCGCCATGGCGTCATAGACCCCAGGACGGCGCAGGATTTCCATGGTTTTCAGTCCCGCCACTGACGCCACCGGGTTGCCCGACAGCGTCCCAACCTGCATGGCAAACCCGTCGGCCCCCACCTTGGCCTTATCAAAGTGCGCCATGATGTCCGCTCGGCCCGCGATGGCCGCCAACGGAAACCCGCCACCGATGATTTTCCCCAGCGAGCATAAATCCGGCACCACATCATAGAGCGCCTGAGCACCCCCGTAGGTGAAGCGGAAGCCCGTCACGACCTCGTCAAAAATGAGCACGATGCCACGCTTGCTTGCTTCGTGCCGCAGACCCGCCAAAAACCCCGGCGCCGGGGGAATGATCCGTTGCAGCGGCTCGACGATGATTGCAGCGATCTCACCGTCATACTGGTCAAGCAACTGCGCAACCGCTTCAAGGTCATTAAAGGGCGCAATCACCATGCTTTCTTCGACGCTTTTGGGGATCCCTGCGCTGTCGGGCACAGCGTTGGGGAAGTTCACCAAGCGTTGCGGGGCAAGCGACATCAGCGCCTCAGCCGACATGCCGTGATAGCCGCCTTCGAACTTCAGAATGCGCTCTCGGCCCGTAAACGCCCGCGCCAGACGCATGGCGTACATATCCGCCTCGCCGCCGGTTGAGACGTAGCGCACCTGTTCCGCGCACGCGACCGCATCAACGATTTCCTCGGCCAGCTCGATCCCAGCGGCATTGTTGGTGAAAAAGGTCAGCCCCTTGCCCATTTGCTCGGCAACGGCATCGGCGACTTCGGCGTTACCGTGACCGAGGATCATTGGCCCGGACCCGATCAGCAGGTCGATGTACTCGTTACCGTCTTCGTCCCAAACGCGGCTGCCTTCACCCCGAGCCAAGATCATAGAGGGATCGAAATTGCCAAACCCTGCGGCGGGCAAGACCGCAGCGGCGCGCTGGCGCCAGTGATCGGCGCCCTTGCGGGCGGTGGCTGGATTGCTTGTTCCCGTTTCCATATCTATCGATCCCCTGCTTGCCGATACCATGTCCGTTCCCTCGTCTTTGTTGCCTGCGCGAGCGGTGTCACGCGTGCTTTCTGGCTTTGACCGCGTTTGACCGCTTTTGGCCGCTTTTTGTCCGCTTAGGCATAGGCCTTGAACGGCGCGCCCAACCAATCCTCTGGCGGTTCAACACCAATGCCCGGCTTGCTTGGATCCAGCCGGACCACACCGCCTTGATTCCGTGCGCCCTCACCCGGGGCGAAATCGTCAACCAAGTGCGCGTGCCCCAACCAGCTGGCGAGCCGATTTTCTTGCGGTGTGGACAGCGCCAAATGCAGGGCCGCCGTATCCGCGAGAACCGTACCGCCCACGTCCTCCACGTGCATTTGCCAGCCGACCGCAACACAAAAGTCGCGCACCTGCCGGGTTTTGGTCAAACCACCCAAGCGATTGGGCTTGATTTTACAGCCCTGACCCGCCGAACGCTTCCACGCGTCCAAATGATCCTGAAACGTATGCAGGCATTCGTCCAGCATGATCGGCTGCGTGGTATGGGCGGCCACAACAGCGCATTGATCCAGCGTTTCGCACGGCTGCTCGAACCATCCCCGCGCAACGCCTGATACCGCCTGCATCACCTGTATCGCTACGCCGGGCACCCACGCGCGGTTGACGTCGTAGGTGATGTGCTCGTCCGCTGGCAAAGCGGCTTCAATGGCTTCGATCCGAGCAATGTCGGCGGCAATATCTGCCCCTCCGACTTTGGCCGAGTGGGTGCGATACCCTTGGGCGCGGGCGGCGTTGATCAAGGCAACCATTTCTTCAGGCGTTCCCGTCGAGATCGACGAATTGACCGCAACGCCGGCCTCAGCGCCCTCCGCCCCGCCAAACAGCTCGAACAAAGGCGCGCCAGCACGCTTTCCAGCCAGATCCCAAAGCGCAGCGTCCAGCGCCGCTTTCGCATAGGGATGGCCGGGCAAGGCGCGATCCATGGCACGGTTCAAGCGCTCGATATCGCCGGCATTTTCACCGATCAAGACGGGCGCGAGCACGTCCAATCCAGCCCGAATGCCGCCCCCAAATGCGGGCAAATAGGTCTCCCCCCACGGACAGCCCTCGCCCCAGCCGATCAGACCATCACGGGTCTCGATCCGGACAAAAGTGCTGTCCAGCGCTTCGAACTTCAGCCGCCCACCGGAGAGCCAATAGGGCTTGGTCAGCGGGAGTGTTTTTTGCCACACGGTGATGCCGGTTATTTCCATGCGTCTTGCCCTCAGCCTCGTCTAAGCCTCGTCGCAGGTGACGACAATATTGCCGACGTGCTGCTTGTTGATGAACGCCTGCTGCGCGGCATGCAAGTCCCGCAGCGGGTAGGAGGCCGCAAGCATAGGCTTGATTTCCCCGCGCTCTATATAGCCGACCAAATCGGCAAAAATGCCCGGCGGCACGATGGTTGCGCCGGTGAATGTCAGGTCACGCAGGTAAAACGTGCGCAAATCGAAATCGACCATCGGTCCAGCGATGGCCCCCGCACAGGTATAGCGTCCGCCGCGCGCGATTACGTCGATCAGGGCCGACCACCCGGCCCCGCCAACCACATCGGCGACCACGCTCACCGTGTCTTGACCCAAGGCGTCGCGCAGGGATTGGCGCAGGTTCGCGGGCGCGCGATCGAGGATGACGTCTGGCCCGCACGCGGCAACCGCGTCGCGCTTGCTGGACGAGCACAGAGCCACGACCGTTGCGCCGCGGCGCTTGGAGAGCTGAATCAGCGCACCGCCAACACCGCCAGAGGCGCCCGGCACCAGCACGGTGTCGCTGGCCGTTACTTGCGCTCGGTTGAGCATGTTTTCTGCGGTGATGTAGGAGGTGGCAAAGGTTGCCAGTTCGGCGTTGCTCAAGTCTGTGGCAATGGGGTGAAGATTGCGCTGGTCCACCGCGCAAAAGGCAGCAAAGCCGCCGTCGCACTCGGAACCGACATAGCCCGTTCGGTCGAGGTCGAGGGGGCGGTCCCAATCGCGGAGCCACGTGTCCACTAAGACGCGCCGTCCGAGCAGGCTGGCGTCTGCGCCCTCGCCCACGGCCACCGCCTCACCGACGATATCGGCCCCCTGAATCCGCGGAAAAGTCAGCGGTGCGCCGCCCCATGTGGCGTCGTCGTCTTCGGCGGTGTCAAAGCCGGTGCCGGTTGTGTGTTCGTCCACGCCCTTGGAATACCACGCGGTGCGCGTGTTCACGTCGGTGTTGTTCAGCCCGCAAGCCCGCACCCGCAACAAAACCTCGCCCGGCCCGGGCGTTGGCGTGGGCCAGTCTTCGCGATAGTGAAGCTGGTCCAAATCGCCGTGGCCCATGAGGACGAAGGCCCGCATGGTTTTGGGTATCGCTTCGGGTAGGGTTTTGGATGAACGGGTGGTCAAGGGCGGAAATCCTCTGGTTTTTGAATGATCGCCGTTACGCCGCAGGCGCAGCAGCATCGGTGCGCGGCAGGAGGCTTTGCGGATCGTAGGCTGGCTGGGTCGCGACCACGGCGCGTCGCGGCTTGCCCTGAATGATAACGTCCAGCGCTTGCCCATCGCTGGCAGCGCGAGGATGGATGTAGGCAAAAGCGAGGATTTTGCCCACCGTTGGACCATAAGCCACAGAGGCCGTGGAACCGACGACCTCGCCGTCGAGCAAAACCGCTTCGCCGCCGTGGCCGTCTTCATCGCCCTCGGGCTCGATGATCAAATAGGCGCAAACCCAAGGCAGGGGCTTGGATAGCGCGGCTTGGGTGGCGTCCTTGCCGACGAAATCCTTGTCCAGCTTCACAAACCGCATGACATCGGCTTCGGGCAATGTGACTTCGTTGGTGAGCTCACCTGCGCCTTTGAACATCTTTTCCATGCGCAGGGCGTTCATGGCGAAGGAGCCGTAATCGGTGATGCCGTGCGCCTGCCCCGCAGCCCAAAGCGCATCGTAGATGGCGAGCATGACGGCGGCAGGACCGTGAATTTCCCACCCCAGCTCACCGGCGTAAGACAAGCGCATGGCCCACACGCTGTGGCCTGCGATTTCGATTTCTTGGGCGCTGAGCCACTTGAAGCTGGCATTGTCCAAAGGCGCAGGCGTGCAGGCGGCCAGCACGTCGCGGGATTTTGGGCCTTGGAGCGCTAGCGCGGACCACTGTGTTGACAGCACGGTGATGGTCACGTCGTCCCCCCCTTGGCGCTGTCGCAGGTAATCGGTTAGGCGGGTTTCGAAGAAGGCGGCGCAGACCAAGTAGAAGCGGTTTTCATCGAGCTTGACCACGGTGGTCTCAAGCTCGATCCGGCCATTTTCATGCAGGAAGTGCGACAGGCCGATCCCGCCAATTTTCTGCGGCAAGCGGTTGGGCAACAGACGGTCAAGCAAGGTCGCGGCGTCCGGGCCAGCGACTTCGACTTTGGTAAAGGCAGAAATATCCATGATGCCCACAGCCTCGCGCACCGCACGGCATTCCTGTGCGACCATCGTATCAACGGCCGTGTGGCGGAAGGAATAGTGGTCTTGTTGCGCCACACCATCACGGGCAAACCAGCGGGGGCGTTCGTGGCCGAAGACTTCTTCGTAGACCGCGCCCTTGGCTTGGAGACGCGCATAGAGGGGGCTTGGCTTGACGGGACGACCGTCGAGGCGATTGAAGTGCGGGAAAGGGATTTCGTGGCGCAGGCAGTAATCTTCCTTGGCCTTGACCACTTGCCAATCTTTGGTGGCGTAATCGCCGAAACGGCGCGGGTCGAAGCCGCGCATCTGGATGTCTGCCGCGCCGTGGACCATCCACCGCGCCAACTCGCGCGTTAACCCCGGCCCCCAGCCGATGCCGATTTGCGTGCCGCAGCAGCACCAGTAGTTCTTCACCCCCGCAACCGGGCCGATGAGCGGGTTGCCATCTGGGGGATGTGAAATTGCGCCGTGGACTTCGCGCTTGATGCCCAATTCAGCCAGCACGGGCATACGCTCCATCGCGTTTTCCAGCCATGGCATGATGCGGTCGTAATCGGCTTCAAACAGTTCGTTTTCCGCCTCCCACGGGCAATGGTCGATCCAGACGGCGTTGGGGTTGGCCTTTTCATAAATGCCGATCAAGCCGGACTTCTGCTCCATTCGGATGTAGCCGGAGACTTTGGCGTCGTCGCGGATCACGGGCAGCTCTTGGTCCAGCGCTTGGAATTCGGGGACGGTATCGGTGACAAGATAGTGGTGGGTCATGGAGGTCATGGGCAGGGTTAGGCCAGACCACTCGCCCATTTGCCGGGCGTAGGTGCCGCCCGCGTTGACCACGTGCTCGCAGGTGATGGTGCCTTGCTCAGTCGACACCTGCCACTCGCCATTTGATTGCTGCTGAATATCCGTGGCCCGGCAGCGGCGGATGATGCGCGCGCCCAACTGTCGCGCGCCGGTGGCCAGCGCCTGGGTGATGCCCGAGGGATCGACGTGGCCGTCGTCGGGGGTATGCAAGGCGCCGATGACGCCTTCGAGATTGTAGAAGGGATGCAAGGCCGCAACCCGGTCGGGGCCGACGAGCTCGATGTTGAAACCCAGCGTGCGACCGACGGACAACGTGTGGCGCAGCCAGTCCATCTCGTCTTCGGAATAGGCCAAGCGAAAAGACCCGCAGCCGTGCCACGTCACCGAATGCCCAGTTTCCTGCTCCAGCGCGCCTGAGTACAAACCGATGTTGTAATCAACGCACTTCCCCAGCGCGAAAGAGCTGGTGGAGTGGGTGATTTGCCCGGCAGCGTGCCATGTCGAGCCAGAGGTCAACTCAGCCTTTTCCAGCAGCACAATATCCGTCCAACCCTCGTGGGCCAGATGATAGGCCAAGCCGCACCCCATGACGCCACCCCCGACGATGACAACACGAGCGGAGGTGGGAAAGGCGTTTTGGGAAGTGGCGTTTTGAGAGGCGGCGGGCATCGATCAGTTCCTTGGGCTGTATGCGCTGGTCATTTGGGCTTGGTTTCAGCGTTAAGGTACAGTTGTACGATGGTCAATTCCATAACGGACTTTTGTACCATATATGCGCCATAGATTTTGGCTTCTGGTCCCCCGGGTTTGGGTGGCGCGCTCTTCACTTGGCCGCTGCGCGGCCTGCGCTCCGATCACGCGCAAGCTGAATCGGCGACGGTGTCGCCGGTCGGCGGGTGCCGACGCTATTCTGGGTCGGCGGGTGCCGACGAAATAATATGTCGGCTATCGCCTCCGTTTAGGCTTTAGACCCGTTTTAGGCTTCAGGAAGGTGTGTCAGGAAAGGCCAGCTTCCTTGGCGCGCACGATGTCGGCGAGCATGCGGTTCCACGGCGCGTCCATGCCCGCCTTTTCCGCCTCGACAGGGACGCGGCCATTGATCACGTCGATCTCGGACCGGCGTCCCGCTTCAAAATCCTGCAGCATGGAGGGTTTTGCGCCCGCGACGGACCGCGCGAAATCGGTGATGTAGGCCTCGGGGTCGTCAAACGAGAATGGCACGCCCAAAGCCTGACCGACGGCATGGGCTTCTAGCCCGCAAGCAAGCGCGATGCGCCATTGCTCCGGCACGGACAGCAGGCCGCCAACGCTCTGCCCGAACACCAGCGATGGCGCGGAGAGGGAGACGTTGCAGATGAACTTCTCCCAAATCAGTTGCCCCAGATTGGCGAAAGCCTGGGCTTCGAAGCCCGCTTCACGCCAAATCTGCGCCAGCGCGTCCATGGCGGGGCTGTCACCGTCTTCGGTCTCGCCAAAGCGCATCAAACGCATGTTGGCAAACGCGATGACGCCGGGGCCACGCACCGACGCGCCGAAGCCCTGGGCCACGCCCAAAGCGACATGCACAGCTGACGCCGCCGACGATCCAGCATCTGGCAGGTTTTGGCGCACACGCTCCGCCGCGCCCAAGCCATTTTGCATGGCTAAAATCGTTGTCTCTGGCCCCAGCACAGGCCCAAGGCTTTGGGTGGCAGCGGGGACATGGGCGGCTTTGGTGGCAAGGACGACCAAATCGACCACCTCACCAATGTCTGCCGCTGTGCCAACGGCTTTAATCCGACGAAAAAGGCGCGTGCCATCGGGGCCGGTGAGACTGAGCCCGTTGGCATTGATTGCACCGACATGGGCAGAGTTTGGGTCAACCGCCCAGACCGCGTGCCCGGCTTCAGACAGCAGACCAGCATAAATCGAGCCCATGGCTCCGGCACCAACAACGGCGATTTTCATAACCGAGAGTCCTACGCGGTCTGTTGTATCAGGGGGTCGATGGTCGGATCAGTTGACACCGACTGGGGAGCTGACTGGGGAGCTGACGGGGGAGCTAACTGGGGCCGCATGGAGGCCTCGGGCAAGCGAATGTCGAAACGCTGTCGCAGGCGCGCTTGCGTTTCTGTGCTGACGTGCTGGGGGAAATGCTCGGCGAGCAACGTTTCCACCTGCGCATGAGCGCGCTGGTTGAGCGTGGCGCGGCCCGTGGCCTCCCACTCTTCGTGGGAAGCGCGGTCGGAGAGCGCGGGGTAGTGAAACTCGCTGGTCATACGGCGGAGCGTATCGGCAGCCCCGAGAAAGTGTCCTTCGCCGCGCACCGTTTGGTCGATAATATCAACCGATAGCGTTTCGTCGCTGACTTCGATTCCGCGCACCGAGCGCAGAATTGCGCCCAGCATCTCGTTATCAATCACGTAGGATTCCAGCGATGCCCCCATCAAACTGGCCTGCATACCGCCTGCTTGGGTGATGAAATTACACCCTGCGTGGGCCGCAAGAGAGATCGTCAGCGCCTTCTCGAAACCACTTTGCACGTCCGGGCTCTTGCTGTCGGCTGCGCCGGCGATGCAGGACGTGGGCAAATTATAGAAGCGCCCCATTTGCACCGCAGCGGCCATCGCAATCGCCTGTTCCCCGCAACCGCCGGTCATGGCGCCGGAACGCAAATCTGTAATCATGGGACGGGGGCCAAAGACCGCTTGGCACGCGGGATTGACAGCATAGGCAAAGACCAAACCCGCCAATGTTTCGGCAACCGCTTGCACCACCGCACCCGCCAGCGCCGCGGGGCTGCTGGCGCCGGCCTGATCAAAGCTGTTGATGTGGAAGGGAATACCGCGCCGCGCCGCCTCGGCCATCACACCAACACTATCGGCATCGAAGCGCAGCGGGGGGACGACGTGGTTGATGTTGAGCGACAGCAGCGGACGATCAGCGAAGGCCGAAGCGCCCCCCGCAACGTCAAAGGCCAAATCTGCCAAAGTCGCGACGTGCTCGGGCCGGGAGGCTTGGACCGTCACATGCTTGCCGGTTCCAGCGAGGCAGGCAAACGCCGTGTTGACGTCTAAGGCGAGCGGGTCGGTCAAGTCCGTTGCCACCAAGGACCGGCAGAAGAAGTGAATGTGCTCCAAGGCATCTACCACGCGCGCGGCATCGTACAAATCATGCAGGGTCGAGGGGCGGTAGTGTCCGGTGGTGCGGTCGATGATGTTGGGCGCCGCGCCGCCCGACCCGGCGTAAACCCGCGCGCCGTGGAGCTCCAGCGCGCTGTTGGGGGCTTGACCGAAGAGCACCACGTCCCGCCGCGCCGCAGCGATGGTGTCTTCAACCAAAGCAGCGGGAAACACCATACGCCCATCCGCGCCGACGCTCAGGCCTTTGGTTGCCATAACCTGCTGCACGACGGGTGGAATGTCGCCCATCCCGGTCTGCGCCAGCACTTTTAAGGCGGCGCGGTGAATGGCCTCGATCTGTGGCGGGGTCAGGGGCAGAAAGCGTCCGCCGATCACGCCCGGCCATACGGCCGGGGAGGCCGCAGCGACACCACTCGGCGCACGTTCGCGGCGTGGCTTGTTGCGGCGTCCGCGTTCGCGGGCCGGGGGGCTGGCGGCGGCGTCATCGGCTTTGCGGGTCACGGGACGGCGTACTCCGTTGGCTGGATCGGCGTTTGCGCAAGACCATGCCCCCATCCGCGCTCAGGTTTTTACCGGTCGGCGGCTAGAGCAGATCTTGTTCCTCAAGAACCTTACGAGCAACGCGGAAACATTCAAGGGATTGTGGCACACCGCAGTAAATGCCGACCACGTGGATGATGGCGCGAATTTCTTCCATGGTGACGCCGTTGGTGATGGCGCCGCGGCAATGGATCTCCCATTCATGCATTTTGCCCAAGGCGCCAATCATGGCGAGATTCATCATGGAGCGGGTTTTGGCGTCGATGGCCTCATCCCCCCAACCAAAGCCCCAACACCACGCTGTCATGGCTTCCTGAAAAGGCCGGGTGAAGTCATCAGCGGCCGCGAGGTTTTTCTCGACGTATTCTGCGCCAAGAGTGGCTTTGCGTTGGGTGAGGCCGGTATCGAATAGGTCTTGTTGCATGGGAAAATCGGCTCCTGCTGGGTTGGGGTGTTGATGATGTCCTGATGAAAAGGTGGGGGTGGCGCGCTCTTCGCTTGTCCGCTGCGCGGCCTGCGCTGCGATCACGCGCAAGCTGGGTCGGCGATGAGATCGCCGGTCGGCTGGTGCCGACAGGATAATATGTCGGCTGGTGCCGACAGGATAATATGTCGGCGGGTGCCGACGGGATAGGATGTCGGCTGCCGCCTCCGTTCTTGTTACTGTCCTTGGTCCGGTCCAGAACCGGGCGGGCCGTTGTGGGCTCGAACCCGCCGCTCAGCCAGCCTCGACGCCTTCGCGCATCCATTGCTGCAGCGCGCGGATCGAGTGCTCGGAGTTGACCCCGCATGCAGGATCCAGCACCAGCGGTCCCGGCACGTAGCCCCGTGATTTCAGGCCGCGTTGGACGCTTTCAACCAGATGGATGTCTTCTTCAACCGTGGTTTCGCGGTCCTGAACCGCTAATTTGTGGATGATATCCGACGGTGCCCCGCCCTGGGTGTACCAGCCGCGCCAGACGGTGCAGTCTTCGGGCCCGTGGGGACGCCAGTGATAGGTGTTGAGCACGTTACCGGGGTAGACCTGAAACGAAAACGTCGGCCACAGAAACCAACTGCTGTAAGCGCCCGCGTGCTCGTTGCTGTCCAGATCGATGGGGTAGGTCATGGAGTCCAGATTTTGGCACTCGGTCGTATGGCGCAGACAGTAGCCTTGGGGCTGGATGTCGTAGGTCTCGGGCTTGACCACGCCAGTGGCGAAGGTCTTGTGATTCAGCGAGCAGTGGTAGCATTCGGAATAATTCTCGATCGAGACTTTCCAGTTGCACTTTTCCGGAATTTCCACCCACTCGACAGGCTTGAGTGCATCGATATGCGGGACAAAGGCGCCCAGCTCTTCGCGGACGCCGGGAAACCATTCATCCATGGGGGCGGCGTTGGGGTCGAGGTTGACGAAGATGAAACCGTGGAACACCTCCGTGGCTACGCCGGTCAGGCAGATTTCGGACTTGGGGAAATCCGGCACGGCGCGAATGTTGGGACCAGCGAGCAGTTGGCCGTTCAAGGCGTAGGTCCAAGAATGATAGGGGCAAACTACCACCGAAGCATGGCCGCTGCCGGAGACCAACTCGTGCGCCCGATGCTGGCAGACGTTGTAGAACGTGCGCACCTCACCGTCCTTATCCCGCAGGCAAAACAGCCGCTCGCCCGACATCTCAAAGGCAAAGTAGTCGCCGGGGTTCTCCAATTGACTGGCGTGCCCGGCAAACTGCCACGTGCGCATCAGAACGCCGGCTTGCTCTGCGGCGAAGATTTCGGGGCTGGTGTAGTACTTCCCCTCAAGCGACCGAACGACGGGCTGGTCTTGGGGCGTTGGGGCGGCTTTGGCGCTCGATGCGTCGTTGGTGGTGGTGGTGGTGGTGGTCATGGGTGGTTACTCCCCGGAATCCAAATAGATGCCCAACTCCTGCCGCCGCTGGTGAAAGCGATCAATCGAAGCAACGACATTTTCGCCTGCTTCTGCGATGACAAACGCCATAAGCGCTTCGAGAAACGCCGAAAGGGCGACCGTTGAGGTGAAAAATTGGGGCGTATCAACGGGGACCAGAAAGCCGTGTTTGGCCCCGCGCAGGATCGGGCTGGCCGGGCTGTCAGAAAGCGCGATGATGCTCAAGCCTTGCTCGCGGGCAACCTCGACCGCCTCGACAACATCGCGGCGGTAAGGTTTGAAGGTCATGGCGAGCATGACGTCCCCGGCTTTGGCCCGGGCCAAGGCATCGACCGGCAAAGCGCCGTCTTGCGGGATGGCACTGACGGTATCGACGGCCATCGACGCCAAGTAAGCAAAGTTTCGGGCCAGCGGGTTGGCGATGCCCATGCCCAGCACGAAGGTTGCCGGCGCGGCCAGAATATCCTGAGCGGCGGCGCGGATCGAGCCTGCATCGGTGCCCGAAAACAGCGCTTCGACATTGTTCATGGAGGCTGACGCCATATCAGCATAGAGGCGATCCAGCTCCCCCCCTTCTGCGAGATCCTGCAGCCAGCGCGCGCGGTCTGTATAGCTGTCTCGGCCCGCACGGACTTCGGCACGGAAGGGCTCGCGGAAGTCTTCGAACCCCTCAAACCCAATCGCTCGGGCCATGCGCACCAGCGTGTTGGGTTTAACGTCCGCCGCTTCGGCGATTTCACGCACGGAGGACACGGAAATAGACCCGGCGTTCTCCAACACCCACGTTGCCGCTTTCTTCAGCTGGGGCGGCATATCACCGTGGGCGGTGGCCAACTGGTCAAGCACCGCTTCGGGTGGACGGGAAGATGATACATTCATGCCATTCATAGCAGCAAGGCGTACATTTGTGCGTTTGCTTTGTCAAAAACAGAATAGAGGGGGTGGCGCGCTCTGCACTTGACCGCTGCGCGGCCTGCGCTCCGATCACGCGCAAGCCAGGTCGCCAACAGGATAACATGTCGGCTGTCGCCTCCGTTTTTTGGTCTCCGAAGCACGGGTGAAATGGTGCTGAAGGGAGGTGACTTGGCAACGAACAGGGAAGATCGGGCTGGTTTTACAGCTTCTAATTTCCGCTTCAACATTGACTCAAGCGTCACAACCAATAGACCCTTAAGACTGTTTTTATGCTCTAGGACGTTTCACACATGCCCCCAGTTGAGCCACAGGATCAGCCTGTCATCGCGCTGTCCGACATTCATAAGTCATTCGACGATTTGCACGTCCTCAAGGGCGTGAATCTGACGGCGAATAAGGGGGACGTGGTGACCATGATCGGGTCGTCAGGGTCGGGGAAATCAACCTTGCTGCGCTGCGTCAACCTGCTGGAAGTGCCGGAAAAAGGCAGCATTGCCATCAGTGGTGAAGACCTGTCGTTCAAAGCCAAGGGCCATAGCCGCCTGCCCGCCAATGCCAGCCAAGTGAACCGGGTCCGGGCCAACCTGTCCATGGTGTTCCAACAGTTCAATCTGTGGTCTCATCTGTCGATCATCGAAAACGTCATGCTGCCCCAGCGCCGCGTGCTCAAGCGGTCCAAATCGGAAGCGCGCCAACGCGCGGAAGACACGCTGCGCCGCGTCGGCATCGACGATAAAGCCGATGCCTTCCCCTCCCAACTCTCCGGCGGTCAGCAGCAGCGCGCTGCCATTGCGCGCGCGCTGGCAATGGACCCCGCGGCTCTGCTGTTTGACGAACCCACTTCAGCGCTGGACCCCGAGCTGGAGGGCGAAGTGCTGCGGGTGATCAAATCCCTGGCGGACGAGGACCGGACCATGCTGTTGGTTACTCACGACATGCGCTTTGCCCGCGACGTGTCTGACAAAGTGGTGTTCCTGCATCAGGGCCGTATCGAAGAAGAAGGCACGCCCGCCGAGCTGTTCGACAATCCGAAGTCCGAACGCCTGCAACAATTCCTCTCCGCCTCGGTCAGTCGCTGATGTTTGAGTATTGCCCCGCCATCGCCGAGCAGGTGAAAATCGCACTGGGCGATGAAGCCATTGGCATCAGCGTGCAAGAGCGACTGCAGTGGTTCTCCTGCTACTTCACCACCAAAAAGCACCTGAGCATCTTCCGCGCCGGCGGTGTGGTCATGCTGATCCTTGCCTTTACCGTACCGGTATCGCTGTGCTTGGGCTTTATGGGCGCACTGGGCAAGGCGTCACGCTGGCCCGTTATCAGCCAGATTTGCACGATTTACGTCATCATGGTGCGCGGCATCCCGGACATCATCTTCTTTCTGTTTGTGCCGCTGGCGATTGAAATCGGGATCGAATATTTCCTGCACAAAGCGATCTATTGCCGAGACGTGGTGGAGCCGTTCTTCAACGGTGTGAACCTGCAGCCGTGCCAAGAGGCCGCGATCATTCCGACGCAGTTTAACCGGATCGTCCTTGCCATCGTCGCTTACGGCATCGTCTTTGGATCCTTTGCCGCGAACATCATCGATGGGGGACTGAAGGCAGTGCCTTTTGGTCAACGCGAAACCGGAGCGGCCTTTGGCCTCAGCCGGTTCCAAGTCTTCCGCGATATTCACCTGCCGCAGATGTGGCGCTTTGCGCTGCCGGGATTTTCGAACCTGTGGCTGATCTTGATCAAGGCGACGCCGCTGCTGTTCCTGCTGGGGATTCAGGACATCATTTACTACGCTGACTTGCTGGGGAAAATGGCGACGCGGCGGTATTCGACCTATCCCCACGGCGATTGGAAGCTGTGGTACTTCATCGCGCTGGGGGTCTTCTACCTCGGCCTGACGATGATCTCGCAACAGGTTTTCTCGCGGCTTGAGAAGCACTTCAACAAGGGCATGTCGATCAACAATGCCTCCAGCGGGCGGGTGTGAGCATGGAGTTTGTCAACGAGTGCATCACCGCGCTGGACAGTTACGCCTTCCGCAGCTTTGGCCTGGGCGAACGGGGCTTGCCGGGATCGACCAACGCCAAGGGCGGCGCGCCGATCAACCTGTGTAACATCACGGTGCTGATCGGCTCAGGCATGCTGCGCAATATCCTGTTCGGCGCGGTTGCGTTGAGCACGGGGTTCTTTCTGGCGCTGAGCCTTGCGCTGCTGAAAGCGCGGGACGAGTGGTACCTGACCGCACCGGCGCGGGCGTTTATCTACACCTTTCGCGGGACGCCGCTGCTGATTCAGTTTTTCATCGGCTATCTGATCTTTGCCAGCTTGGGCGCGGGGGTGTTCCGCACGGCGGCCTATGGGGCCAGTGTGGTCCTGTTTTTCAACACCGCCTGCTATTCGGCGGAGATCCTATACGGCGCGTACCGGGCTGTGCCGAACAACGATCTGGAAGCAGCGCGCGCTTTTGCGCTGCGCCCGTTTGATCGGTTCCGAGATATCACCTTCCCCACCATGATGCGGTTGGCGTGGCCGGCCTATACCAACGAGGCGATCTTTCTGTTCCACGCCACGACCATCGTGTTTCTCGGCGCAGGCTTTCCCGTGCGCCGCCAAAGCGGGGACGCGCTGTACTATGCGCAATACTTTGCCGAGCGGACGTTTAACCCGTTTATCGCCTACCCGATCGTTGGGCTGTTTTTCGTGGCGGTGACGGCGATGCTGATCCTGCTGATGCGGACCGTACAGGTGTATTTGAACCGGCATTTGCGGAACGAGCGCTAGCGGCGTGTTGGTGGCGTGATCTACGCTTGGCCGCTGCGCGGCCTGCGCTGCGATCCCGCGCAAGCCGGGTCGGCGACCCTGTCGCCGGTCGGCTGCCGCCTCCGTCTTACGTGCCGTCCGAACCGCTGAAACGCGATTTTTCGTCACCGCGCGTCAGTACCCGTCGCGCCGTTTTAAAATCTTTTTCCGCACCAGCAACGCCGATCACACGCCAACCCACGGTGATCGCATCGCCTGTGCCATGAACCCTCTGCGCGTGACAAAGCCGCTGCCGATCCGCTAAGCCAAGGGCATGATCGATCATCTTACCCTTTCCCGCCCTGACGACTGGCACCTGCACTTGCGCGACGGCGCGATGCTGGCGGCTGTTGCGCCCTACACGGCCCGCGATTTTGCCCGCGCCATCGTGATGCCGAACCTGGTCCCGCCCGTGCGCACAGGCGCGGACGCCGCCGCCTACGCCGCGCGCATCCGCGCTGCGATCCCCGATGGCGCAGACTTCACCCCGCTGATGACGCTGTACTTGACCGAGACCACGGATCCAGACGACATCGAAGCCGCGCACACCGCCGGCATCATCACCGCGCTCAAGCTCTATCCCGCCGGGGCCACCACCAACTCAGACGCCGGTGTCAAAGACGTCACCAAAGCGCACGCTGTCTTCGAACGGATGGAAGCGCTGGGGATCCCCCTGCTCACCCACGGCGAAGTCACAGCCCCCGAGATCGACATCTTCGACCGCGAAGCCCGGTTTATCGAGGACGTGCTCGACCCCCTGCGCCAACGCTTCCCGAAGCTGCGCGTGGTCATGGAGCACATCACCACCAAGGACGGTGCCGATTACGTGGCCAGCGCAACACCGGGCAGCATGGGCGCAACCATCACGGTCCAGCACCTCATGCTCAACCGGAACCACATGCTGGTGGGCGGGGTCAGGCCGCATTACTACTGCTTGCCGATCCTCAAACGCTCAACGCACCAAGACGCACTGGTCGAGGCGGCAACCAGCGGCGATCCGCGCTTCTTCCTCGGCACCGACAGCGCGCCGCACCCAACCGACCTGAAGGAAAACGCCTGCGGCTGTGCGGGCGTGTTCTCCGCGCCCAATGCGCTGGCGTGCTTGGCCCAAACGTTCGAAGACGCGGGCAAGCTGGACCAGCTCGAAGCCTTTGTCAGCCGCAATGGCGCGAGCTTCTATGGGTTGCCGACCAACACCAGCACCCTGACGCTGGAGCGTACAGACGCGCCCCAGCCGGTGCCAGAGCCGATCATTGTGGGCGACCAGACCGTGACCGTCTTTGACCCCATCCGCCCCATTCACTGGCGCGTGGTCCGATGACCCGCTGCGTGCTGCCCTGAATGATAGAACCCGAACCGCTGAGGACACCCCATGCAGTCACCTGCCTTTGCTGACCCCGCGCTGATGGCGCGCATCACCGCGCGCGCTTTGCTGGAAATTGGCGCGGTCAACTTTCGCTCGGATGAGCCCTATACGCTGACCAGCGGGATGAAGAGCCCGGTTTACATCGACTGTCGCAGCCTGATTTCCTACCCGCGCCTGCGCTCCACGCTCATGGATTTTGCCGTCTCCACGCTGTATCGCGATGTGGGGTTGGAGCAATTCGACGCCATCGCCGGGGGCGAAACAGCGGGGATCCCGTTCAGCGCTTGGATCGCGGACCGGATGGAGCTGCCCATGAACTACGTGCGGAAGAAGCCCAAGGGCTTTGGCCGTGACGCGCAGATCGAGGGCGCGCCCGTCGATGGCAAGCGCGTGTTGCTGGTCGAAGACCTCACCACCGACGGCGGCTCCAAGTTCCGCTTTATCGATGCAATTCGGAACGCCGGCGGTACGTGTGGCCATACGTTTGTGTTGTTCTTCTACGATATTTTCCCCCAAACCCGCCCCGCGCTGGCGGCGCACGGCGTCCAACTGCACGCGCTCGCCACGTGGCGCGACGTGCTGGCCGAAGCGCGTGAGCAAGCCGCCTTTGACCCCGAGACGCTAGATCAGGTCGAGGCCTTTCTCGCCGATCCGCTGGGTTGGTCGGGGGACCGTGGTGGCGTTTCCGAACTCGGCATTCCAGGAGCCTGATGACCATCATGAGCCCAACACCCAATCGCTTCCTCGCCCACACGGGCGCAAAATACCCGATTGTCCAAGCCCCCATGGGCTGGATTGCCCGCCGACAGCTGGCCTCCGCGGTCTGTAACGCAGGCGGCCTTGGCATCATCGAGACCAGCAGCGGCGAGACCGACGCCTGCAAGGCCGAAATCGAGGCGATGGCAGACCTGACGACGGCACCCTTCGGCGTCAATCTGCCGATCCTGTTCCTGCGCGATGACGCCATGTTGCGCTATATCTGCGAGAGCGGGGTGACGTTTGTCACCACCTCCGCCGGATCACCCGCCAAGTTCATCGCCCCGCTGAAGGAAGCGGGCATCGTCGTCTATCACGCCGTGCCGACGGTAAAGGCGGCGCTCAAGGCGATTGAGTGTGGCGTTGACGGACTGGTGGTCGAAGGCGCTGAGGGCGGCGGCTTCAAGAACCCTGAGGAAGTCTCGACACTGGTCCTGCTGCAAGGCATTCGCGCCGTCAGCGACATTCCGATGATCGCCGCAGGCGGCGTCTGTGACGGTCGTGGCATGGCCGCTGCCTTTGCCTTAGGGGCTGAGGCTGTGCAGATGGGGACGCGCTTTGTCTCATCCGCAGAAAGCCCGGTCCACAGCAACTACAAGTCCGCGATTGTCGAGGCTGAGACCACAGGCACGTTTGTCCTGAACAAGAAAGCCTCCCCCTGCATCCGCGCGCTCAAAACCGAGCGGACGGCCAAAATTGCTGAAGAAGGCCGCATGGATTTCTCTGTCATGGCCTCGATCAAGGATCTCTACTTCGGCGGCGATATGGAAGCGTCCGTGGCGCTGGCAGGCCAATCATCAGGGCTCATCGACGAGGTTCGCCCCGTACAGGCCATAATCGACGATATGGTCGCCGAGTTCCACGCGATTACAGGGCGCTTGGGTGGATTGGCGGCCTCACAGGGGTTCTGAACCGGCCCCCTCCTCAAAGCCTACCCGGCTGTTCCAGCGCGTTGCTGATCAGGCAAACGGCTGGTAGGTCAGCAGCAGCCATACGGTCAGCGGCGTCGTTACCATGCTGATCACGGTCATGACCAAAACCGCCAGCGAGATCGATCGCCCATGGCCAAAGCCAGCAGCAACCGCCGGCAGCACGCCAATCGTCGGCAGTGTGGCGATAATGATGGACGCGTTGATGTAAACCGGGGGAATGGGCAACCACCCCATCGCCTGCCACAGCAACATCACCCCCCAGAACGACAGCGCCATCGCCAGCGGGTGAAACGCACTTTTCACGGCAATCGCCGCCATCACGCCGCGCAAAGCCGCACGCAAATCCGTGCCGTAGAGCATGGCGCCAATAAACACCAACGCCATACCGCCTACACTGGCCGCTAACAGATCGATAGACCGCACCATCGCTTCGGGCAGGGGCAGGTTGAGCAGGCTCACCAGCAAGCCCAGCAGCAAAGCGGCGATCAGCGGGTTTGTCACCACGCGAAAGGCCGTTTTTCGCATCACGGACCCAAGCCGCGATGCCAGTCCGGATCGAGGGGCGCGTCCCACGGTGGTTGACGCCGGCCCCTGTGCCTTTTTCTGTGCCAGCGCTTGGGCCAGCATTTGGGCCTGCTCTTGCTCTTGTTCTTGCGCCCGCCCCAATTCGGCCAACGCCAAACCCAGCGGCAGCACCAGCGCATTCTCAATCACCAACTGCTGCGCAATGACCGAGAGCGCTGAAACACCAAACAGCCCGGTGATCAGCGGGATACCGATCATCAACCCATTCGACATGGACCCCGCCAGCGCCAGTATGCCCACCATAGAAGCCGCATGCCCCGCAACCCGCCGGGCGAAGCTGTAACTGACGGTGAATGACAACAGGGACGCCACAGCAAACGCGAGCATGAAGCCCGGGTGCAGCACTTCGGTCAGATCCCGCTGAGCCACGACGAGGAAAATGGCGCAGGGCAAGGCAAAGTTACGGACAAAGATGCCAAACCCCGCGACGGATTCCTTGGGCAGCCATTCCCGCCAGACCGACACAAAGCCAAGGCCGATCAGCAGGTAAATCGGCAGAATCACAGTCAGGATATCAAGCACGCTCAAGCGGCACTCCGTTCACACAGGGTTGACCGCGTTATCGGTCGCTGTCCTCAGACCGTTATCGGTCGCTGAACCTCAGACCACGGACCCCGCCCGCGCACAAGCTTTGATACAGCGCGAAGCCGCTGGAAAGACGGAGGCGACAGCCGACCGGCGGCGCAGCCGACGATCTGCTTGCGCGTGGTGTTTTCGTAACCCGCGCAGCGGGTTAGAAAACGACGCGCCACCCCCAATCGGTCGCTTTAGAGCTTCAGGTCTTTGAAGAAATCGTTGCCCTTATCATCGACAATGACAAATGCCGGGAAGTTCTCGACCTCAATCTTCCAAATCGCTTCCATGCCCAGCTCAGGGTATTCCAAAACTTCCATCGCCTTGATGCAGTTCTGCGCGACCTTTGCTGCCACACCGCCAATGGTGCCCAAATAGAAGCCGCCGTGCTTGGCGCAGGCCTCCCGCACCTGCGGGCTGCGGTTGCCCTTGGCCAGCATCACCATGGATCCGCCCAGCCCTTGGAATTGATCGACAAAGGCATCCATACGCCCGGCCGTGGTGGGGCCAAAGGCACCCGAGGCGTAGCCTTCGGGGGTCTTGGCTGGACCCGCGTAGTACACCGGATGATCCTTAAAATAGTCCGGCATGGCCTCACCCGCTTCGATCCGCGCCCGAATCTTCGAATGCGCCAGATCGCGCGCGACGATCATGGTCCCGGTCAGCATCACCCGCGTTGTGACACTCAGTTGCGACAGCTGCGCCCGGATGTCGTCCATGGGTCGGCTCAGGTCGATCGCGACCGCATCGCCTTGGATTTGACTCTCGTCAATGTCGGGCAGGAACCGCGCCGGGTCGGTTTCCAGTTGCTCCAAAAACACCCCGTCCCGCGTGACTTTCGCCATCGCTTGACGATCCGCGCCGCACGAAACGCCCAAGCCGATGGGCAAGGACGCGCCGTGCCGTGGCAGGCGGATGACCCGCACGTCGTGACAGAAATACTTGCCGCCAAACTGCGCACCAATCCCCATTTGGCGAGTCAGCTCCAGCACTTGGGCTTCCATCTCCAGATCACGGAACGCATGCCCCGCTTCGCTGCCCGCCGTGGGCAAAGCGTCCAAATAGCGCGACGACGCCATTTTCACCGTCTTCAGGTTCAGTTCCGCCGACAGGCCACCAATAACGATGGCCAGGTGATAGGGCGGACAGGCCGCTGTCCCCAGCGTGCGAATCTTCTCGTCCAAAAAGGCGACCAACCGGGCCGGGTCCAGCGTTGACGGCGTGGACTGGAACAGGAACGTCTTATTCGCCGATCCCCCACCCTTGGCCATGAACTGCAGCTTGTAAGCGTCATCGCCCTCTTGGGCGATGTCAATTTGAGCAGGCAGGTTGTTCCGCGTGTTGCGCTCCTCGAACATGGAAATCGGTGCCAGTTGGCTGTAGCGCAGATTGTTCTTTTCATAGGCGTCCAGCACGCCCTGCCCCAGCGCTTGCTCGTCACCACCCGGCGTCCAAACCCGCCGCCCTTTCTTACCCATGATGATCGCCGTGCCTGTGTCCTGACACATGGGCAGCACGCCCCCTGACGCGATCGACGCGTTCTTCAGGTACTCCAGCGCCACATAGCGGTCGTTCTGGCTTGCTTCTGGGTCGTCGAGGATCGCCGCCAGTTGCTGCAAGTGGCCAGGCCGCAGAAAGTGGTTGATGTCACGAAAACCCTCGTCGGACAAAGCCCGCAGCGCGCCGGGTTCAACCACCAGCATCTCTTCGCCCCGAAAAGTATCGATCCCAACGCCGGCAACGTCCAGCTTGCGATAGGGCGTCGTATCCTCGCCCAGAGGAAACAGCGGGGTAACGGTCGGCGTATCGGACATGATCAAACTTTCAGCGGTTACAGACGTTGAGCCGAAATCTGAACCCTTCCGGCCTTGGGATCAACGGCTTAGACCCGAACAGGTGAATTTCCGCAGGCACATAGCGGGCGCACGCTACGCCGGTCGCGGCATTCTGATATACGTGGTGGTCATGTGCGCAACATCCCGCGTCCGTCCATCCGCAAACACGGCAATCGCCTCGGCCTCCATGATCAGCAGTTTGCTGCCGTTCTTAATCGTCCGCGCTGTTCCCAACAGGTATTCGCCCTCGCCCGGGCCCAGAAAATTCACCTTCAGCTCCGTGGTCAGTGTCGCTTCATCCTCACCGATCAGCGTCATGGAACACATGCCTGTCGCCGTATCCAATAACGAGGTTATGGCCCCGCCATGCACGTAACCCAGTTGCTGATAAACCTTTGGCTGCACAGGCATTTTCATCGTGACTTGACCGTATTCGATGCTGACCGTCGTAATGTCCAAAGTCTGTGAAAAGTGCTGTCCACCAACGGTTTCGCGAACCCGCTTTACAATGTCGGCATCCAGCGCGGGTTGTGGTCCGCGAGGCACTCTGTTGAACTGTTTCGCGATGATCTTCGTGTCCAAAGCGCTCTTCCCTCTTTTTACTCAGCCCTATCAAGGGTAAAACGCTACCCTACAGGCGGGGGCTTCAAAATCATAAACGCTAACGATCAGACCCGCTCAGACTTTTCGAGGGTCCATTTGGTCACAAGTGGATTGTCAATTGGGGGATATATGAAACGCGCCTTACCACGCCACAGCCGGATCGCTCTTGGGTTTTTGGGCCTCTGCTTTTTTGCAACGGGCTTAACCGCCTGCGAAGAGATCGAAATGCTCAGCACCGCAAGCTCAGGCTCAACCAGCGCTGACAAAGCCAGCAGCAGCGGCAACAGCGCAGCCGGTGGCGGGGTCGCCGATTTTGATGCCATCGAACGCGCCCGTCCTGTCGAGATTGACCAGACCAAGTACACGATGATCGTCCCCGTGGAGGGCGACGACTTCAAGTTTGAGCTGTTCACATCCCCATTTCAGGCCGAGGAAGCCGGTTATTGCGTCTCCTCCGGCTATGGGTCTGTCACCAAAGTTATGCAGGCCAGCGATCCCCGCACGCGGAACAGCTACTTCTTCATCGAATGTGAAAAATCGGATCCGTCGCTGATCGGCCTGAAAGACCGGATCAATGCCTTGGTTGAACAGCAGACCGACTTCGACCGCCAATCGAGCCAAGACCGAACGGCCGCGCAAGCCGCGGCGGACGAAGCCGCCGCCTATCCGGATCCCTACGCTGATTGCCCCATTGGTCAGGGCGGCTATCCTGTTGTCACCGACGACTGCGGCCCCAACTAGCGAGCCTTAGCGCTCGCTCCCCCACCCGCTCCAACACAACACGGCACCCCACGAAACCCGTGCGGCGGCGTTCCGGTCTTAGCTTTGGTCTTAGCTTTCTCGCCGAGACATGAACGCCAGTCGTTCAAACAGCTGCACGTCTTGCTCGTTCTTGAGCAAGGCACCATAGAGCGGGGGAATCACCTTCTTGGTCGCTGACTCCCGCAGCACGCTTTCGTCGATGTCTTCAGCCATCAGCAGCTTGAGCCAATCCAGCAGTTCCGACGTCGAGGGCTTCTTCTTCAGCCCCGGAATGTCTCGCAGGCCAAAGAACGCTTCCATCGCGACTTTCAGCAAAGATTGCTTGATGCCCGGATAGTGCACATCAACAATCTTCGTCAGTGTCTCGCGGTCGGGAAAGGTGATGTAGTGAAAGAAGCAGCGGCGCAGAAACGCGTCCGGCAGCTCTTTTTCGTTGTTCGATGTGATGATGATGATCGGGCGGTTCTTGGCTTTCACGACCCGGTTTAGCTCGTAAACAAAGAACTCCATCTTATCCAATTCGAGCAACAGATCGTTCGGAAATTCGATGTCCGCTTTGTCGATCTCGTCGATCAGCAACACGGCCCGTTGCTCGCTTTCAAAGGCATCCCACAGTTTGCCTTTGACGATATAGTTGCCAATGTCGTGGACCTTTTCTTCACCCAGCTGGCCATCACGCAGGCGGCTCACCGCGTCGTATTCGTACAAGCCTTGGCGGGCCTTGGTCGTGGACTTGATGTGCCATTGGATAAACGGCGCACCCAAGGATCCCGCGACTTGCTCTGCAAGCATCGTCTTTCCTGTTCCCGGCTCACCCTTAACCAGTATGGGTTTTTCCAGCGTAATCGCAGCGTTGACAGCCATCATCAGCCCGTCATCAGCGACATAGGCATCGGTCCCGGTAAAGCGCGTGGTCATGGGGCAAGTATCCTCGGTTCAGTGTCTGTGGCTCAGGCCGCCCGGCGCACAATCACGCTACCGGCGGAATAACCAGCTCCAAAGGAACACAAGACGCCCCTATCGCCAACGCCCAGATCACCAGAATGGCGATGAAAGGCAATAATACAGCCCGCTGACGAGGTATTGGCAAATTCATCTAACACCACTGGTGCCTCATCCTCATCTGGAACGCGTCCCAGCACCTTCTGCGCGATAAAGTCATTCATATTCTTGTTGGCTTGATGCAGCCAGAATCGCCGAACATCCGTGGCGGACAGATCATGTTCGCTCAAATGCTCACCGATCATCTGTGCAACCATGGGCACAACTTCTTTAAACACCTTGCGCCCTTCTTGCTTGAACAGGACGTCCCAGCCGGTACGCGTGTCCGTTTCCGTGCGGTTCAAGAAGCCAAAGTTGTTGCGAATGTTGTTCGAGAACTGCGTTTTCAATTTGGAACCCAGAACAGACCAAACCGGTCCCGCGCCGCGCTCAACCGCCAAATCTTCACGCTCAATCACCGCCGCCGTGCAGACATCACCAAAGATAAAGTGGCAATCTCGGTTTTCCCAATTCAGGTGCGCCGAGCAAATTTCCGGATTGATCATCAAGATCCGCTTCGCCTGCCCCGAACGCACCGCCGCCGCAGCCATATCAATCCCAAACGTCGCCGAAGAGCAGGCCACGTTCATGTCAAAAGCCCAACCAGCGTCCATCCCCAGTGCTGCCTGAATCTCAATCGACATCGCCGGATAAGCGCGCTGCATGTTCGATGCGGCACAGATCACACCATCAATATCGGAAATCTCCAAACCCGCCGCTGCAATCGCGTCGCGCGCGGGCTGAATCGCCATTTCTGCCTGAATGGAAAGCTCATCATCGCCCCGTGTCGGCAGCGAAGGCGCCATCCGGCCAATGTCCAGCACGCCCTCTTTATCCAACACATAGCGCGCCCGAATACCGCTGGCCTTAACGATGAATTCATCGGACGAGGGCGACAGCGCCTCGACGGTCCCCGCTTCAATCGCCGCAGCGTTTTCGGCGTTGAAACCAGCAACAAAAGCGTTCAATGCCTCGACCAATTCATCATTGGTGATGGTGTTCGGCGGGGTAAACAAACCCGTCCCGGAAATAGCGGCAGCGTACATAAGCGAGTCTCGTCTCCTCAGGTCTTTCACCCGCTTATGCCGTAATTCCGCTGCTCTGCCTAGCAGTTGGGCTTGCGTATGACTGTCATCGCTTGCGCATGAGGAAGAAGGAACCATCGGGCGCTTGATAGGCCTGATAGCCCTGTGGAACCGCCAGCTGAAACCCACTGGTCAGGGAGACTGGAACCGAGCCCGCTGGAAATCCGATTTTTGGTCCGGGGATCAGTTTGCGCACGACCTTTGGGGGCCGCACAAAGCGTTGCTGAACCACGGGCGCAGACTGATATACCGCAGGCGCCGCTGCACCACCGGCGGCTTGATAGGTCATTTGCTCCTGCTGGAATTGCTGGACTGGATCCACGTAATTCATCACCGCCGCAGGCCCAGCCGCCCGTCCGTCGTCGATCATCACGTCGTCAATCATGACATCATCGATCATCACGTCATCAATCATCACGTCTTCGATCATGACATCATCAACCATCACGTCATCGACCATCACGTCATCAACCATGACATCGTCTGACATGGGGTCGTCAATCATGACCGCATCAATCGCGGCAATCATCGCCTCAATCTCAGCGCTATCTTGGGGTTCCAGCGGTTCATAGGTGCTGACGTTGTCCGCGATTCCCGGCAAGATATCATCCTCGCCACCCGGCAAGGCATCATCCTCCCCCAGCATCGCGTTTGTTGCCGCCAGTGTTTCTTCAATAGCCGCCAAAGCCGCTTCAGGGGAAACGGTCGTTTCGCTCATTTGAGGCGTATCAGCGATCAGCACTTCACCATCACTTGCCGCCACAAAGCCCGACGTGGCCAAACGGTCCGAAACGTCTTGTTCAGTGGTCACAATCGACAAACCGGCAACGGGCTGCTCCAACGCCGTTGGCGCATCGAGGCTCACCGTCTCAGCAGCGGCAGCCTCAGCAGAAGTCGGAGCAACAGCAATGCCGCCCGGAACATCGGTCACCTCGTCTGGTGCCAAACCCACCACGGGCGCAATCGCCGCCGCGACTTCTGTCGCCAATTGCGCTTCGACCAACTGCTCAACAACCGCGATGCTGCCCTCGGCGTTAAACTGTGTGGGCACACTTTCCGCTGCAATCTCGAAATCCGCAAAACCGTCGCGATCGCGATCAACCGTCGCGGTGCCAAAGGCCTGCATGTCGGTCAGGGCCAGAGGATCAATCCCCCCAACCAAAAACCGGTATTCTGCCTCAACCGTAAAGCTATCGCCCAGATCCAACGCCAGCATCTCGTCGATCATGCGGAAATCATCAATCCCATCATAGGTCAGCGGCTCCGTCACCGCCTCACCGCTGGCGGGCTGCACCGTGATGGTTGCTGGCTTTACCAAGTCGATAAACTCGACAATCATGGTTTCCGGCAGCGGCAAATCCACCGCGATATTACCCAGCTTGGTCGTTCCCGTATTGGTCGCCGTTGTTTGTGTGGTCAGCAGCAAAAAGCTGTTTGGCCCATCGGTTTCAATCCGGCCTGAAATCAGCGTCGCAAGCCGCATGCGACCAAGTCCCACGGGCGCTGCATCGTTCCCTTCCTCGCCGTCACCATCGGCATCAAAGCCCATTGTCGAGGCAGAATCGGCGGGATCACCCACCACGGAATCCAACGTGCCATCCCCATCCACATCCACACGCGCAAAGGCAGCGGCGCGGGTCAGAATGGGCTTCGTGCTTCGCGCTTCATCAAGGGTAAACACCACCCGCGCCGACACCCGCACCTCTTCGCCGGGCTGGAGAATAGCCTCACCGCCCTCAAAACGCTGCACCGTGTTCACCCCAACAAACGCATCGGGAATGTCAGTGGCGGTAAAGGTCGAAGACGCCGTCTCGACGGACAAGATTTCAACGTCGAGGATCTCCGTAACGGCTTCATTCTCAACAAACAAATCCGCCATGGCGAGGTTTTCCAGAACCATCCCGCCCGTATTTTCCAGCACATATTCAAACACCACGTCCGACGCCCCGCTAAAGGCCTCAACACGGGTTGGTCCGGGCAGCACCTTGACCGACTTTATCAGCCGTAAACCCGGCAAGGGCGTGCTGTCGTTCAGCGGGTTGCCATCGCCGTTTTCATCGACCTTGCCCCCGAGCAAATCATTGTCCGACGGGAAGCGGTAATCCGTATCATTCGCTGACGCCAAAAAATCACCACGCATAGACAGCGGAGAGATGCCGCCCAGGGCGTCTTGGTCATAGTGCACCGTCATCCGCAGCATCACACTGTCTTTCGGGCGCAGAACACCGCCGGGCAAGAATACCTCATCACTGCCGGGGAAGCCTGTAAATCCGGGATTCAGCCCAACCCACGAACCCGGCAGCATGGGCTCAATCTCAAAAATAGGCTCGCCAACCATCGACACAAACGCCTCACCCAGATGCCGCTTTGGTGACACCTGCAGCGATACGTTGGTCAGCGTCTCTGTCCCTGTGTTCGACAAGGCAAACATGAGATCGGCTTCGATTTGGTCGCCGTCGGTGCGCTTGCGCAGGGCAATCAAATCGGTCTTTAAACGGCCATCAACTTGACCTTGATCCGGCGCTACGACCAGCTCAACCGCATTTGGAACTGCGCCCGCTAAGGGGTCAGCCGCTAACTCAACAACCGGCTCAACAAGCGGGTCAGCGAAAGGCTCTTTGTCCTCTGCCACCTGCTCCATCGTGGGATCGTCAAGGGCCATGATCGCATCAAGCGCGCCCTCTTCCGCCACAATTTCAACCGCCGTTTCAGCTTCCGTTTCAACCACCGCTAAGGGCTCACTGACCACGGGCTCCGCCGCAATGGCTTCTTCCACAGGTGCCAAAACAGGCTCAAGTGTCGAAACGGGTTCGGGGAATATCACCAAACCAACGTCATTGACCAAATTGCTATCCGGTAGCGCCTGTCCGGTAATCGCCATCGCCAAAGGATCATTGGCGGAGGTTACGAGAACCCGCAGCGTCGCTCGCAGCGTTTCGCCAGCCGGTAAATCATCAACAAACACAGCGCCATCTTGGAACAGCGCGCCGTCAACGCCTTCCACCGCCACACCACCGGTTTCGGCAATATCAATGCGAATAACCGAGGTATTGCTTGCCCCCTCATTGCGCAAAATCAGCTCGACATCGGCCATTTGCGCCCCGGCGGTGGCGGCAGGCTCAATCGCGATCAGCGCCAATTCCAAACTCAAATCAGTTTCGACCATAGGCAGCGAAAGCGGCATCTCGACCTGAACCGCATTCATGGCCCAAACGTCATTGATGCGCCCCAGTCCCTTTTCCGGTCCCCAAGCACCCGCCACACCGCGCAACGAGTTGGTTGAATTCACCAAATCCCCGTCAAAGCGCCCCGGCTCAAAGCCCAAGTTCCAAAACAGATCGCCGGTCCCGTCTTTGTCGCCATTCATCCGGCGGATCCGAATGCCGGTCTGACTGTTGGCGATGTTGGCCATTGGAAAATGCATTTCGGCGCGTTTGGCGGTAAAGCGCCCAACCAACGCACCGCTGATCCCCGTTGGCAGTTTCAGCAACGACGTCCCCGACGGCAGGTTCGTGTAGGTAAATTGCACAATGCCATCCGCGCCCGTGTCATCGGCGTCAAACAGCTCAAGCGCATTGGACACACCCTCGCCGTCCACCGTGACAACGATCACATTCCGCTCTGCGTCAAACGTCAGCTCGGTCATGGTCTGCGCTTCACCAATCGGCGTGTTCAACCATTCGGCCCCCATCAGCGATGACGTCGCTTCCGCCGGTTGGCTCTGGTCTGGACGGTTGTAAAACAGCTTCAACGACTGCTCGCCGCCCGGTGCAGCAAAGGCGTAGGGATCAGCAAGGAAAGCCCGCGTCCCCAAGGCATCAAGCGTGGCGGAGGCATAGAGCGACTCTCCGGTCGCATCCTTCAACCCGTGGGTCGAACCCAGCAGGTTGAATGCCGAGCCCTTTATGCCGTTGGTATCAAGGGCGTAAACAAACCCATCCGACGTGCGACCAAACCAGATGGAGTTCCACGGCTGCCCCGTCTCTGCCTCAGCCCCAACGATCCCTGCAAAGGTCCGAACATAGGTCCGCCCCGGCACCGCTGCACCGCCATCGGCAAGCGGCGCGGTGGAAACGGAAACATCCCAAGCGCGGACCCAGAAATCGGATTCCGTTTGGGGCGCCCAGGCATCCCGGCCAAAAACCGGCTCATAGCGCTCGACCGCAACCTCAGCGCTTGGGGGCAGGAATTCAACTTCCCAAATCCCCGCTAAGCCCGGCTCAACCCGCACCGAACACGGATTCCCCGCCGCTGCGCCGGCTTTCTCCGTCGCCAGATTTTCAATGTAACCCACCGATGGGTCACAGCGGTTCGACATCCCCGTGGGGTCGCGATAGACGATTTTGCCTTGCCCAATCCCCTGCGCGGAGGAGGACATGTTGAGATATTCGCCTTCGTTCAAATAGGCGAAGTGGAGCGAAACGCTCTCTCGCCCATCGGGCGGCACAATACCCAGCGTCGGGTCAGCGGCCAGCAAAGCGGCGCGAAAGCCCTTCCCACGCTTGATCAGGTCAGCCGAACCCTCGGCCTGCGCCACCCCTGCGGTCAGACCCAAACCAATGGCAGCACTGGCCAAAACAGCCAAAATCCGCCCCCCTCTTTTTCGCCCTGCTGTTGGGGCTTGGTGGGTGGTTTCAGAGCGCAGCGCGGAGATCATCATTGGTACAAATGCCCTAAATTGCGTGGGGTTCTTCTCAAAAAGGTTGTGCTAAGTCGCATAATCACGAGCAGCAGTGCGTTTTCGGAGCAGAGCCTTTGGATGGAATGGCAAGGCGCAAAAAGCAGTCCATGGGACATCGCTCAAAATCGCGGTAATTTTGATGAATTTGACCTGTATGCGAATCGTATTTAAGTCGATTCGCCGGTTTCCCTGCGCATAATGTGATGAAAGACCACGCTGGTCGCCGGTTTTGTCGCATAAACCACTGCCAGACCGGTGATTCCAGCAAAGCGCTTGATCTGCAAAACGGCAGAGCATCATAACGGGATGTATTACCTTTATTTTCTACTTTTTTAATTTCTGACCGCTGTTCCGAAGCTATTCATTCTCAGGAACCAAATTATGTTTTTGGCTAATTCAGGCGCACATACCAACGGCGCACCCGATTCTTTGTTTGCTGACACGTTTGAAGTCACCCCGCGTCTGCGCCTCCGCCGCAAGAAGCGCCCTGCTCCCGCGCTGGCCGCTCTGGGCTTGGGGTCCGCGCTTGCCTTTGGCGCGGCCGAAGCCGCCGCGAAAACCAAGACCATCATGCAGAATGGTGATTCCTACTTTAACGTGGGCGAGCTGAACGCGAGCCAGTTGGCCAATGGTGCGATGGAAATCACCTTCGACAACGGCCAAAAGATCGTTATTCCAGCAGGTGAATACGGCTACGCCTCAGGCGACCTGTTTATCTCCGAAAAGCACATGCCGTACGAGCTGGCCCACGCCGTCATGACGCCGGAGCAAATCGACGGCTATGTGTTCTCCAAAACCGCCACAGCCGAGGGCCTCTCCCCCGTTCCGGTGACGACACAAGACACCTACACGGTGGTTCGGCCCACGTACCTGACGCAATTGACAGCGGCGGGCGTGATCGTGCTGGCGGGCGCAGCGGCGTGGTACATCCTGACCAAAATCGGTGATGCACCGGAATTTGAGTATCCGATCTACACCACGACGTTCGAGGAAAATGCCACCGATACGGTCTACACGGCGGTGGCAAAAGACCTGGACAGCCCCGCGCTGGTTTACATGCTGCGGGATGATGATGGCGCCTATGACAACGAGTTCTTCGAGATCGACTCAGCCAGTGGCGAACTGACCTTCATCACGCCACCAAACTTCGAAGCGCCTGCGGACGACGACGAAAACAACGTCTATGACGTGAAAATCGATGCGGTAGACAGCGACGGCGGCATCGGATCGATGTTGCTGCACGTGACCGTTTCTGATCAGGCGACCGAAACGAATGCGAGCACGCCTGCGGCGGGCATTTTAGCCGTTACTGGCACCAGCAGCCCGGATGACGTTACTCTGAATGCTGGAGAGTTTACGACCGGCGGCAGCGTGGCTCTTGGAGCTGGTGAGGACTACGTTGAAATCTCTGGTCCTGCATTCTTCAGCGGAACAAACACAATCTCCCTGGGCGCGGACGATGATCTGGTTGTCGTTGCCCATACAGGGACGAATACCGGGACGCCTTCAATCGACTTGGGAAGCGGTGATGACATCATCGAACTGAATTCCAATGCGGCAGGCAACTATACGATTTCCCTGGGCACGGGCAGCGATACGGTGCGCATTGGCGTCGATTCACTCGATGTAACGCCGACCATCTCGTTGTTTACCAATGATGACACGCTCGATTTGACCGCGCTGAACCTCAGCACCATCGATACGACGACCAGCTACAGCACACTTGCCGCCGCTCAATCTGCGGTTTCCGCAGCTGGCGGCCCCGACATCGCCTATGCGACCGCTGGCAGTGATACTTTCGTTGTCATCAGCACAGATACCGATGCGACGGCTGATATCACCCTGCAGCTGTCGGGCGTGACGAATTTCGATACCGACTCCATTCTGCTTTAGCATCGCAAACACGTCGTGCGGACGGTGAGAGCGGGGGGCGGCAGCTTGTTTGAAAGGTGCCGCTCCCAACTCGGCAATAAACCCAAGAATTCATCCACAGAAACAACCAATTTTAGCGGCTTTTTTTATGCGTCAGCGCCCTTTGCTGTGGACTTTTTGCCCCTTATGGCCGATTTTAAGCGCATAACGTGGTGAACCCAAAGGTCACCACTTCGCAATAACGGCCAACTAAGGCTGAGCGAGTGTTGAGGGACTGATTATGCGACAGCTTCCATCGCCGGAACTGCACAACCGTCGTACTGTACTTAAACGCAACGCGAGCACCATCGGGGCTTCAGCGGCTGTCGTGGGTGCTTCAGCGTTGTTTGCGGGCAAAGCTGGATCGCAGCAAATGGCCCTGCAACCGCCGGTTCAGCTGCCCGTTGCCCCAGCCGAGGCTGGCCCGGCTGCGGAGCCTGTTTTGATCGCTACATTCGCGGGTGAACCCGCTGCTCTGGCGACCCCAGCATCCGCCACCCTGCCCGAGCCGATGATTGATCCGGCGAGCGGCGCGGTGATCGACGGTTCAGCGCTGGCGATGGCGTCAACAGACGCACCAAGCTTCACCCCTCTGCCCCAACTGGGCCTGCCAGCGGTCGCGATGGTGGCGAACGTGCAAGACCTTGCGCAAGCCGCACCGGGCGACCAAGCCGCCGCCGGCAACGGCACATACTGGCCAGAGGGACATTGGGCCGACAGCGGATCAACCAGCAGCAGTTGGTTGGACGGTGTGGTTTCTTTTGCCGTGTCCAGCGCGGCGGTTGGATTGATCGGCGCAGGCGGCTGGCTGCTTTGGCGCTACATCAACACCGAGCCAACTTTCGACGACGCACTGGTCTTTGTCACGTTCGAGGAATCCCCAGCTGGCGCTGCGGTCTACACTGCGCCCGGGAAAGACGCAGACGGCGATGATCTGACGTACTCGATTGTGGCCTATGATACTGATGACTCATCGCTTTTGACGATTGACGCCGAAACGGGTGAAGTGACTTTCATCAACGATCCCTTGGTATCGTCACCGGGCGATCTGGACCGCGATGGGGTCTATAAATTCGTGATTCAGGTCGAGGATGAAGACGGGAATACGGCCACACAGACCGTCGAAATGACGATCAGCGCCGGCACGCCAAGTGACTTCGACCAAATAGCGTTCATCCAAAATGGCGGATCTGTCTTTGGGGATGAGTTTGAAATAACCACCAGCTCAGCCAGCGCGAGTTTGTTCGATATTGCAGGCGGCTCCGGTAACGATTTGGCGGAGGTCACAGGCACCGTTGCCAACTTTGGCGTGGATTTGGGTGCCGGTGAGGATACGCTTTGGGTTGTTGCGGGCGGAGGTGCATCCGATTTTCTGGTCGATCTGGGCGAAGAAGGCCGCGATACGATTGAGTTAGACGCAGATGTCCTCTCGCTCGTGGTGCAGAACTTTGACGCAGACGATCTTATTTACTTGGATGGCGGCGTGAATACGCCGTCCGCAGGACTGGGCGTTGATTACGATCGCGAGCTGGATGGCACGGTAGGAACACCGTACTTTTCCGAGGCGCTTGCGTTGGCGAAATTAGGAGGCGACGAGGTTGTCGCCTACAGCAATGGCCAACACTCGTTCCTGCTGATTTCTGACGGCACGGCTGGTACCCCCGCCACGACCATTAAGCTGGAAGACTACATTCTGACCGACTATTCACAAATAGAGGTCGCATAATGTCCACTATATGTTGGCCAAAAAGCACGTTTTTTGCCCAAAAAGCACCGTTTAGTGATGGTATTCGCACTATTATGGGTAACGACCTTTACAGGCAGCGCATAATGGTGTTGTGGGTAACTATACGAAGCCAAATGTGCTCTAAATTTTATTATTAATTTGTCGATTAAACGGTCCTTTTTGGGTCCCTCGGGAGAACTCAACGATGTCATTAGCAATTAGCGCGTTTGCGCCAGAACCTATTTTTACAAGACGCGCACATCGCCAGAATATGGCCCGTGCAGCGAAAGCTTTTTCCGCCATTAGCTTGGGCGCCGCCTTTGTTTTGACCACCGGTGAGGCTGGCGCACAGTCCGCTCGCGCGTCGGCTGAGGACGGCTTTTCCCCCATCAGCGGTACGCCGCTCGGCTTCAACGACGATGGCGACTTGATTGTTGTCTTGGCCGACGGCTCAGAAACTGTGATCCCACGCGGGGAATACGGTCTCGTTGGTGATCAGATCATGGTTTCGGACATGATCCAAGGCGTTGAAGTGGCCCAGAACGGCTACATTCCACCAACCTCCGGCGCGCCTGTCTATGGCAGCACCGGGCCTCTGGGTCTGGGCTATGCCGCTTGGGCGATTCCCCTTGGCTTGGTTGCCGTGGGCGTTCTGGCTTACCTGTA
>ENA-OQVM01000621-OQVM01000621.1-marine-metagenome-genome-assembly--contig:-NODE-621-length-54120-cov-12.097422_pt1 | contig 54120 bp, 49 predicted proteins | sample MGYA00237776_ERZ505498 | MGnify/ENA primary metagenome ERZ505498 (study PRJEB26159, sample SAMN06265151) | marine metagenome | isolation source: Helgoland LTER site | place: Germany:Helgoland, sampling...
CCATCTCCACGGTTGCGCCGTGAGTGGTGGCACCCGTCGCATTCGCGCCCGTCAATTGACCGGCTGGCATGTAGCTGCCCGCTGCGGTAGCAGCACTGGAATCACCTTCGGCGTAAACGCCGCTTACGGTACCGCGACCAGCAATCTTACACACGTTCGAAGACGTGAAGGACGACAGGCTAACCTGGTACAAAGTACGGTCACCATCAATCCCGCGCCATGCGGAGTTAATCTTCACGGAGACAACGTTGCCAGTGGCAATCGCTGCGCCACCGGAAACCGCCCACAGCTGGTTTGCGATGTTGGTTGCGCCAGTAACGGTCGCCTTAACGAGCTGCTTACCAGATCCAGTCGCGTAAGGCGCAAAGCTCAGCTCATCGGACGTGCCCATGGTGAAACCACCACCGAAGGCCAGGCCACCGTCAGTGGTGTGCGCTGCATTAATAGACAGGGAAACTTCGTTGTAAGCTTCACCAACGACGAGATTGCCGTTGTTCTTGCCAAGGCCGAAGTCGATGCCCATGTCGATGGAACCACCGAGCGTGACGTCTACTGCACCAGCAGAACCCGCTGCTGCAACTGCTGCGAGGCTCGAGCCCGCAATCAGAAACTTTTTCATTTTCTCATTCTCCAAAAGTGCACACGAAATTCTTTAGTGTGTCCTCTATGGCATTAGTCAGCAGTCGCCTTTTTATCCACTACAACATAATGCGACTACATTATGCGTTGTTATTTGTTGCAAGAGGATCACAGGTATGGCGTCCAACCTGCGGGAAAATCGGCAAAAATGCGGCTATTCAGGCCATTTGCCTCAATAAGCGACTCGGTTTTAGAAATTATTATGAGTGCTGTTTTGACCACATTGCCAATACTGGTGTGATTAGTCGGGATAAACCACCCGTCGAACAGCAGCGTTTAGTGCTGCTAACACCCCATTTGGACTATTGCCTTTAGGGCCGTAATGGCGAGCGCCCGGCGGCGTTCGTTAACCGCGGCTAGATCACGATCTGCGCCGTCCGAACATCGGGACAGTCACGGTGATGGCCGGATGGGTGACCATACAGCACACCATAGCGCATACACGGTGCGCGCCGCTCCGCGGAGCGATCGTCGGATCCGTGTCTGAATTGTTCAACAAAAGGAAGAATGGCGGTGAGGGTGGGATTCGAACCCACGATAGAGTTTCCCCTATACCCGCGTTCCAGGCGAGCGCCTTAAGCCACTCGGCCACCTCACCGCGCTGGCGGCTTGATAGGCAATTCAGAGCGGCTGCGCAATGGCGAAGACCTGTTTTAGCACTGTGAATGGTGTATAGCTCTTATCGGTGACCATAAGGGAGTAAATATGCGACTGATCCTCTGGGCAATCGGCTGCGTTTTTGCGGCTATCGCTGCTGTTCAATTGATTATCGAGGGCATGCTGGCTGCGTTTGGCGGCTCATGGACCCGCGTGCTGTCACTGGGTGACGTGATTGACCAGTTTGTTGGGCCGGGTGCCGCTTCAACCTTGCCAGCATTGATCGCTGAGTCGCCGCCTTGGATCCCAGCGATTGCCCTTGGCGCGCTGTTTTTGGTCTTGGGTCGACACCGTCCGCCGACCCACACCTGAAGCTGGCTTAATCGTCACTCATCTTGAGCGCGGCGAGGAAGGCTGACTGCGGGATATCCACGTTACCAATGTTCCGCATCCGCTTCTTACCCGCTTTCTGCTTTTCCAGCAGTTTACGCTTTCGCGTTGCGTCACCGCCGTAACACTTGGCGGTCACGTCTTTGCGCATGGCCGAGATGGTTTCCCGCGCGATGACCTTGCCACCAATCGCAGCCTGAACGGCGATTTTGAACAACTGACGTGGAATCAGTTCCTTGAGCCGCACACACAAATCACGGCCGCGGGATTCTGATTTTTCTTTGTGGACCATGATGGCCAAGGCATCGACAGGCTCTCCGTTGATCAAGATGGAGACTTTCACCAAGTCCCCTTCCTCATAACCGTCAACCTGATAATCGAATGAAGCGTAGCCCCGCGAGATCGACTTGAGGCGGTCGTAGAAGTCAAAGACCACTTCGGCCAGCGGCAGCTTGTAAACCACCACAGCGCGGTTGTTCATGTAGGTCATGTCCAACTGTACGCCGCGCCGTTCTTCACACAGCTTCAGCACGGGACCGAGGTGCTCATCCGGGACCAGAATGGTCGCCTTGATCCACGGTTCCTCGATGTAATCAATGCGCTGCACGTCCGGCATATCCACCGGGTTGTGCATGTCCATCACACTGCCGTCGGTCAAATGCAGACGGTAGACCACCGAGGGCGCTGTTGTGACCAGATCGAGGTCGAACTCGCGGCTCAGGCGCTCTTGGACGATTTCCAGATGCAGCAGGCCCAAGAACCCACACCGGAACCCAAAACCCAAGGCCGCCGAACTTTCCGTTTCAAACTGGAACGACGCATCATTCAAGGCCAGCTTCGCCAGCGACTCTCGTAAGTTGTCGAAATCGGCGGACTCCGACGGGTACAGACCACAGAACACCACCGGCACCGAAGGCTTAAATCCGGGCAGAGGTTCGTTCGCCGGGCGCCGCTCGTCGGTGATTGTGTCACCCACGCTGGTATCGCCCACCGTCTTCATGCCTGCGGTAATAAATCCGAGCTCGCCGGCATTGAGCGACGGCATTTCAGTCCGGTGCGGGGTAAAGACGCCCACGCGATCGACCTCATAGGACACGCCCGTGCCCATCATGCGGATCTTCATACCCTTCTTGATGCTGCCATCAACCACGCGGACCAGAATGATCACGCCCAGATAAACGTCATACCAAGAGTCAACCAGCAGCGCCTTGAGCGAGCTGTCAGGATCGCCCTTGGGCGCAGGGATTTTTGTAACCAGCGCTTCCAGCACTTCCGGCACGCCAGCGCCCGTTTTACCAGACACGTGAATCGCTTCAGAGGCATCGAGGCCGATGACATCTTCGATTTGCTGCTGAATGCGCTCGGGCTCAGCGGCGGGAAGATCGACCTTGTTCAACACCGGAATGATCTCGTGATCGTTCTCAATGGCCAGATAAACATTGGCCAGCGTCTGGGCCTCCACGCCTTGAGACGCATCAACAAGCAGCAGCGAACCTTCGCAGGCCGACAGCGAGCGCGAGACTTCATAGGCGAAATCAACGTGGCCCGGCGTGTCGATCAGGTTCAGCGTGTAGTCCTGCCCATCGTTGGCGTGATAGTTCAGGCGGACCGAGTTTGCTTTAATGGTAATCCCACGCTCGCGCTCCAGCTCCATGCTGTCGAGCACCTGGTCTTTCATCTCCCGGTTCGTCAGGCCACCCGTCGTTTGGATCAAACGATCGGCCAGCGTGGACTTGCCGTGGTCAATGTGCGCGATGATTGCGAAATTACGGATGTTTTCGAGTTGGGTCATGGACCTGCGTGGACCTGCGTGCGTTGCTTGAAGTGTGAGAAGGGAAGTGCAACGACACGCTGGATTCGTCAAGGCGACCGTTTGGCAGGCCAGTCGAGCGTAGGACCGTTTCACGATAGTAAAAGCGCGAGAAATACTCTATTAGGTTGTTAAACCATACACGAGCTCGCCATGAATAACACGTTGCTTTACTGGGGCGTCCTGATCTCAGCGGCCCTGAGCCCCGCACTGGCCTTCGCCCAGAAATCTGCATTCACGGCAGAGGGCGAGCGTGTCTACTTGTACGAAAATGGCAGCTGGTCCACGGACCCCGACCAGACCTTTTCGGAGTTGCTGGAAATGGAATTGCAGCAAGAGCGCGGCTCGGACAGCAGCGACGAGCGCTGCACGCTGATTTTTGGTCTGCACAATGGCTTCGCCGTGGGCCTGAAAGAGGTCGCGGCCGATTTGCAGTTCTTGGACCGCGATAACTTCTACATTCAAACCCGTCGCGTGACGTTCAAGAACCCGCGCGCGGGCAAAATCCGGTTTGCAGAGGTGCAGATGAAGCTGGAGCAGGGCTGTGATGGCTACGCCAGTTTCGACGTGGTGGATGTGCCAACCTGCCGGATGGATGACGGCACCAAGATCGAAAACTGCTTCAGCTCCTTCGCGATCAAGGGCAACACCTAAGCCCCAGACGGCCAGCGACCCTAGACCCCTGCCCCAAATTCGGGAACACTCGGCGTTCATCGTGACAGAGAGACGCCCCATGACTCGCCCCATCATCATCGACACCGACCCCGGCCAAGACGACGCCCTTGCCATCTTGTTGGCGCTGGCCTCGCCTGAGTTGGCGGTGCTCGGCATCACCTGCGTCGCTGGCAACGTGCCGCTCGACAAAACCACCATCAATGCGCGCAAAGTGTGCGAGTTGGCCGGGCGGTCCGACACGCGGGTGTTCGCCGGCGCTTCTGGCCCGTTGAGCCGGACGCTGGTCACAGCCGAGTATGTGCACGGCAAATCCGGGCTGGACGGCTATGAGCTGCCTGATCCGGTCATGCCGCTGCAGGAACAGGCCGGCGTGGACTTTATCGTTGAAACCGTGATGAACGCGCCCGCACAGACCATCACGCTCTGTGCTTTGGGGCCGCTGACCAACCTTGGGCTGGCGCTACAGGCAGAGCCGCGGCTGGGTGAACGGCTGCAAGAAATTGTGCTCATGGGCGGTGGGCTGTTCGAAGGCGGAAATACGACCCCAGCGGCTGAATTCAATATTTACGTCGATCCCGAAGCCGCTGACATGGTCATGCACTGCGGCGCGCCCGTGACCATGATCCCGCTGGATTTGACCCACCAGACGCTCACCAGTGACGCCATCATCGAGGCGTTTCGGTCCATGCCCAATCAGACCGGCCCCGCAAGCGCAGGCTTGCTGGATTTCTTCGAGCGCTTTGACGTCGAGAAATACGGCTCCCAAGGCGGTCCCTTGCACGACCCCAACGTCATCGCGTTTTTGCTCCAACCCGAGCTTTACGGCGGACGGGTGATTAACGTGGAAATCGAAACCGCCTCCGCGCTGACCCGAGGCATGACAGTTGCGGACTGGTGGGGCGTCACGGACCGGGTGAAGAACGTCAACTACTTACGTCACGTAGACGTGGACGGCTATTGGGCCTTGCTGCAAGAACGCTTGGCGACCCTGCGCTAGCAGACAAAAAAAGGGCGCTGAACCCAGTGGTGCAGCGCCCTTTTCTAAACCCTAGAGGTCGGATGATTACATCATGCCGCCCATGTCTGGCATACCGCCGCCGGGCATTCCGCCCATGCCGCCGCCGTCCTTCGCAGGCGCGTCGGCAACCATTGCTTCTGTGGTGATCAGCAGGGCTGCCACGGAAGACGCATCGGTCAGAGCGGTACGAACAACCTTGGTTGGGTCAACGATACCGGTTGCGATCATGTCGCAGTACTCTTCTTTCTGCGCGTTGAAGCCTTGGGTCTCGTTACCACCTTCGAGCAGCTTGCCCACGATGATCGAACCTTCAACACCAGCGTTCGCAGCGATCTGACGCAAGGGCGCCTGGAGCGCGCGACGAACAATCGCCACACCGTTGGTCTGGTCGGAGTTCTCGCCTTCCATGCCGTCGAGCGCTTGGGTCGCGTACAGCAGAGCCGTACCGCCGCCTGGCAGAATGCCTTCTTCAACCGCAGCGCGGGTTGCGTTCATGGCATCTTCAACGCGGTCCTTGCGTTCTTTCACTTCAACCTCAGTTGCGCCGCCGACCCGAAGGACAGCCACACCACCGGAAAGCTTAGCAAGACGCTCCTGCAGCTTTTCACGGTCGTAGTCAGACGTGGTGACTTCGACTTGAGCGTTGATCTGTGCACAACGGCCTTCGATCGCTTCTTTGTCGCCAGCACCGTCAACGATGGTGGTTTCTTCCTTGTTGATCACAACGCGCTTGGCCGTGCCGAGCATATCAACAGTGACAGACTCGAGCTTGATGCCCACGTCTTCGGAAATAACCGTACCGTTGGTCAGGATCGCGAGATCTTCGAGCATCGCCTTGCGACGATCACCAAAGCCAGGCGCCTTTACAGCAGCGATTTTCAGACCACCACGGAGCTTGTTCACAACCAAGGTCGCAAGAGCTTCGCCTTCTACGTCTTCCGCGATAATCACGAGCGGACGCGAGGACTGGATCACAGCTTCAAGAATGCCAACCAGCGGCTGGAGCGAAGACAGCTTCTTTTCGTGGATCAGGATCAGGGGATCATCGAATTCGGTGATCATCTTTTCCGTGTTGGTCACGAAGTATGGGGACAGGTAACCGCGGTCAAACTGCATACCTTCAACAACGTCCAGCTCGGTTTCGAGGGACTTTGCTTCTTCGACCGTGATCACGCCGTTGTTGCCAACGCGCTGCATGGCTTCAGCGATCATGGAACCAATTTCAATCTCACCGTTCGCGGAAATGGTGCCAACCTGCGCCACTTCTTCGTTGGTGGAGATGTCTTTGGACATGGCGTGCAGCTTGTCGACAACTTTGGACACAGCAGCATCGATGCCGCGCTTGAGGTCCATTGGGTTCATGCCAGCGGCAACGGACTTCGCGCCTTCGTTGACAATCGCCTGAGCGAGAACAGTAGCGGTCGTGGTGCCGTCACCGGCAACGTCGTTGGTCTTTGACGCCACTTCGCGCAGCATCTGTGCGCCCATGTTCTCGAACTTGTCTTCGAGTTCAATTTCCTTGGCAACGGATACACCGTCCTTGGTCACGCGTGGTGCGCCAAAGGCTTTGTCGAGAACAACGTTACGACCCTTTGGGCCGAGGGTAACTTTTACCGCGTCAGCGAGCATGTTTACGCCGGTCAACATCTTGGACCGAGCGTCGCCGCCAAACTTAACGATTTTTGCAGCCATCGATTGAGGCTCCTTCTTTAAGTCGAATTCAGTGTGAAAAGATCAAAAAGCGGCGAAGCCTAGGCTTCGAGCACGCCCATGATTTCGCTTTCTTTCATGATCAACAGATCTTGGCCGTCGACCTTGACTTCCGTACCGTTCCACTTGCCGAACAGGACAGTGTCCCCGACCTTCAGGTCAGGCTTGATGCGGTCGCCGTCATCATTGTAAGCGCCAGCGCCAACAGCGACGACTTCGCCTTCCATTGGCTTTTCTTTTGCGGTGTCTGGAATGATCAGGCCGCCAGCGGTTTTTTCTTCGCTGTCCGTACGCTTGATCAATACGCGGTCATGCAGTGGACGAAACTTCATAAGTCTCTCTCCAATAACTATGAGGGTTGAAATAATCCCGAGAAGCCGGGGCTCAGAGCGCGTGTTAGCACTCCTCGCTTGTGAGTGCTAATTGGTGAGTGAAAGGCAGGGTCGCAAGCGCCTGTGCCTTGCAATCAATGCAAGCTGCTAATGCAAAAACGGAAGGTGAGAGCCGGGGCGCCTAGGCGGTTTCGACCGCCGTCACCACATAATGCCGGTTTTCCACCCTGATCTGAGGCGGCACCTTGGTCATTTCAAAGGCATCATAGCCGCTCTTCAGCTGCTTCCAGAACGCCAGCCATTGGCTGTCGTCGTACCGATTCATATTGTTCTGGGTCATGCGGAAGGGAAAAGCGTGGATCCAAAAGCCCGTTCCCGGCGTGTTGGTCGCTGCCCGGGTCAGACGGTACAGCTCGTCAACCAAAGGATCGGTCATGGCGTAGCAGCCGCTGGAAATGCAGTTGCCGTGGATCAGCAGTTCTGAGCCGGTGTAGCCGTGGGCGCGATCAAAGGCGTTGGGGTAGCCAAAATCGATGGCGCGGTGGTACTGCGACTGGTGGCGGACGTGGTTGCTGCGCGCGTAGTAAAAGCCCTCAGGCGATTGCATGTCGCCTTGCTTGGTCTTAGGGCCGAGTTTGCCGGAGAAGTAGCAGATCGGATAAACCCGGAAGAGCTTGAACGCGCCTTTGCCGCCCGGCTGCACCCATGCTTCCAACTGCCGCTCTTGCTTGAACACCCGCAGCAAGATCGGATCGCCAAGGTTGGCATCGATGGTTGTCAGGTCCGAGGCAAGAGCCTCGCCGTTAAAGTCGCGGCTGAAGTTGACCAGCGTGGGCGCGCCGTCCACAGCCTCGCAGCCCGCTAACCCAAGCGGCAGCACGGTTAAGCCACCCAAACTCAGCAGCAGCTTCCGTCTCGACCGTTGCCTTGCCAACTCCGTCATACATCATCCTGTCGTTGCGAACCGCCGCTGGGTCCATTGCCCCGCAGTTCAGATACCTGCGACGCTCCATCGCCTGTCACTTTCGTCCAGACGTCTTATGTGTTTAAGCACAGTCGAAGCGAAGGTCACTTCACAGTTTCGCACCCCGTGAAGGAACATAGGATTTTCACAGCAATATGAGCATTTCTAGCACATTTGTCCGAAATCAAGGCGCGCAGCAGGCGGGTTTGGGCGGCATTTTGATTTGGCTTTGGGGGTCCGCGGCTCTCGTGTTTGCCATGGCCATCATCGGCGCGGTCACGCGATTAACCGAGTCCGGCCTTAGCATCATGGAATGGAACGTCTTTGCCGGCACCTTTCCGCCGCTGTCACAGGGCGAATGGGTTCGGCTGTTTGAGGTCTACAAGCTGACCGGCGAGTACCAAACACAGCACTTGAGCGCTTTGGACATGAGCGGTTTCAAGCAAATTTTCTGGTGGGAATACATTCACCGGCTTTGGGGTCGCCTGATTGGGATGGCATTTCTGATCGGCTTGATCGTGTTCGCTGTCGTGCGCATGCGCGGTGGTTGGTCAGAGCAAAAGTGGCTCATGCCCCATGCTATTGTTGGGTTTGTGCTGATCTGTTTCCAAGGCTTCTTGGGCTGGTACATGGTCAGCAGCGGTTTTGACACCGAGCTGGTCGACGTTTCCGCCTATCGTCTGGCGGCGCATCTGGGCATGGCCGTGGTCATTTTTATGTACTTCATCGGCTTGGGCGTTCGGGCACAGCTGGGGCCGGTGCGGTTTAAAGCCAACCAGCTCTGGAATTTGCCAAGCCTGCTGATGCTGCTGATCTTCCTGACGCTGCTTTCTGGCGCCTTCGTTGCCGGCCTGAACGCGGGGCTGATCTATAATGAATTTCCGACCATGGGCGGCACCATGGTCCCAGCGGACTACCAAAACGGCCTGCCGTGGTTCCGCAATCCGTTTGAGAACCCAACCGCCGCTCAACTCCATCACCGTGCCTTTGCCAGTGTTGCGGCGTTGATCGTTATCGGCGTCGCGATCGCACTGATCCGTTCGGCGGGCTCATCTGCCGCCGTTCGAACCTGGGCTTGGATCGCCTTGCTGGTGGTCATCGGACAGTATGTGCTGGGCGTGGTGACGCTACTTTATGCGGTGCCAATTCCGCTCGGTGCCGCCCATCAAGCCGGCGCGCTGACCCTTTTGGCCAGCCTTACCCTGTTGCGGGCGCATAAAAACCAAACAGCGACACAGTAAAACGCAGCTCAATTCCCTTCGAAACGCCCATAATATTTAGCAACTGACGCATAAAGCAGGAAATTGAGGCGCTTGCCCGAATAATGGTGCGCACCAGCCACAGGCATGTGGCGGAAACCTGCTGTTTTTCTCGCAGGGCCACAGTAATGGCCAACGAATTGAAGAGTGTACCCCCAGAGCGACCCTAGCGCGCATTTTGCGCTGCATTGTGATTTCAAAGGGCACACCAAATTATGAAACGAACACTATTCAGTGGTCTGGCGCTGGCAGGAATTATTACTGCTGTCCTCGGTCTCAGCCACACCGCCACAGCACAGACCGCCTTTCGGGGTCTGACGCCCTCTTTCCTCCCCACGGGGGGCATCGCAGGCGCGGTGCTCAACACGCCGCAGGTTTACAGCCAACAGGCCGTGCAAGTGGTAAACGGCGTCCCTTTGCGCACCATCGCAGGGCCACGCTTCCAACCAGCATCGATGCAAGCGGGCCTGATTCCCGGCGGCGTTCCCGTCATGGTCAGTGGCGGCGTGCCGCGTCGCTATGGCGAGGCCTATTGCCGTGGATTTGCGCGGGCATCGGACGGCTCGCTGGTTGCAACCTCGGGCGGCGGCTACCAATCCATGATCTTGGGCGCGGACTGTGATGCCCTGATCCAACAGACGCTTGACGCGGGACACGGCGTGGTTTTTTCGGCCTCGGTCCTGTTCACGGGCAGCAGTGACACCATCACGCTGTCAGCCAAGCGCGCGCTACGGATGACGGCTGACGCCATCAACGCCACTGGCGGTATCTACGAAGTGGCCGGCTATGCCTCACGCGAGGGGGACCGGATCGCCAACGATTACCTGTCGTGGCGTCGCGCCAAAGCCGCGTCGTACTATTTGATTCGGCACGGAGTCGGTACAGACCACATCAATATCGTCGGACGGGGGGCAACAACGGTCTTTGGGCCCGAATTGGCCGTTAATCGGCGCGTGGTGGTGCGGAAAAAGGCCTAGCGCCAAAAAGGGCGGTGCAAGGCTGACTTTCGCGCGAATGCCTGATTATGCGCTGCTCAAGACTCTGGTTTTCTAGATATTTGTCCGAATCGCAAGGGGTTGGACGCGAACATTACGACACATACTCAATACATTTAGAAGAACCCTAAGTGAATCGGTATATTTTTGCGTTATATGTGCCTAACAATGGGCTTGATTGAGTGTCTCTTTGGCCACGTTTCTCACTAAATCATATGAAAAGGCTTGCGTAAGAAGTTACCCCCAAGCCAGAACTGATAATGTGAAATTGAGTATGTCGGATTCGTGGCGTCAGTTTCCCCGTGAACGCGGGTTACAAATTCTAGCACGAACGGCCATAAGAGCTTTGCCTTAGTTGAGCTCAAGATTTGGCCCCGGGCTTGGGAAGAATTTTCTGAGCCTACGAAGATGACAAGAACCTAGGGCCGCCCAAACGGGTGCGGTTCAAAGCCGGGAAAAAGAGATGATGAAGCGTTTCCTGATTGCTGTTGCTGCAGTGCTTTTATCCTCGTCCGTCGTGACGAGCGTGACTGCCGACGATTGCGGAGGCAACTGCCATAACTTTGTAACCGCAGCGTCATCCGGGAGCTGGGTGACAACGTCTTCTGGCGGCTTCGTGCACGACTCTTCTGTGGTCTGTGACATTGTTGTTCAGTTTGATTACGACAGTGCGATGCTGACCGCCGATGGCGAGCAAGCGTTGCTTGATAATATCGATATCCTTGTTCACTCGGGCGCGGTTGGTTTTGCCAACTCCGGTTTTGCCTCCATTGAGGGTTCTGAAGCGTACAACCTTGCCCTCTCAGAACGGCGCGCGATGACGGTCTACACCTTCTTGGAATCCAATGGTGTCGATATGGACCTGATCACGCCGGTCAAAGGCTTTGGCGAGACCGAAGCCTTCGGTTCAGGGCTCGAAGAGAATCGCGTGGTGGTCCTGTCGTTTAACGGCTAGTCGACCCGATCTATTTGGAAAGGCCGCGCAGGGCATCTCTGCGCGGCCTTTTTCATGCTTGGCAAAGAGCCCCGATCCGCGTCAGGTCAGGGCTCAACACGGGAAGAGCCCATGCCAAGCAATCTTAAGGCCGTACTGTGCGTGGTCCTCGCCGTATTGTGCTTCAATCTCAACGACAGTCTGATGAAATCCCTGTTCGCGCAGGAACCGGTTTACGTGATCGTGGGCCTACGCGCGACGATGGTGATGGCCCTGCTGTCGATCACCATTATCGTTTTCGTTCGGCAAAACCCGCTCAACGGGTTCCGGGACCGAGGAACGATGCTGTTTGGGTTTGGTGAGGCGATGATCGCCATGCCCTATCTGACGGCGCTGATGTTCCTCAGCCTTGGCGTCTCTGCGGCCCTGATCTTTACCGCGCCCATCATCACCACGGCTCTGGGCGCGACTTTCCTGCGGGAGCGCGTGGGGGTTTACCGGTGGGGCGCGGTGGTGCTCGGCTTCTTTGGTGTGGTGCTGATCGCCTTGGGGGAGCCGATCACCCGCCATCTGGCCCCCGACCTTGCGCTTTCAATTTACGGCGCCGTCGATCCGGACAATGGCCGTGTGCTGAGCGGAAACATGCGCTTTATTCTGCTTGCGCCGCTGTGCGCGGCCTTGGCGCTGTCAACACGCGACCTGCTCTCTCGCGCCGTGCCGTCGAAGTTGCCGACTGTGTTCAACGCGGCCTATTCCGGCTTGTTTGTGTGCGCGGCTTCGATCTTGTGTTTCCTGACCATCCCGCCCCTGTTCCCCCAAACCTTCGAGCCCTTTATCCAAGGGCGAGGCTTCATCAGTGTCGCGGCGGATTTTGATCCGCTGACGTGGCTGAAGCTGCTTGTGTCCTCGTCTTTGATTGCCACCGCCTATTACTTTTCGGCGCTGTCTTTGCGCATTGGCGAGTTGAGCGTGATCAGTCCATTCCGGTATGTTGGTTTGCCCGGCGCGATGATGTTGGACGTGGTGCTGTTCCAATCGGTGCCGCAGTGGAACGAATATACGGGCGGCATCCTGATTGCGCTTGCCGGGATTATCATTGTTATTCGCGAATCTCGAGCTGGTAAGCTGAGACAACCAAACCCAGCGAGTCGGCGCGGCTAAGTGCCCTTTAAGCGGTGCGGCGGCTTGATTGTCTGTAACCGCTTCGGGTACACGCGAAGGACCAATGTGAAATCGGCGACCGCGGAGCGTCCCCATGACCTACCAAAGCCCAACACAAGACATTCAGTTCGCGCTTGAAACCCTAGCAGACCTCGAAAAACTGGCGACCCTGCCCGGCCTCGAAGACGCCACGCCCGACGTCATCGCGCAGATGATCGAAGAAGGCGGGAAGTTCTTTAACGACGAGCTGGCACCGTCCAATTGGGACGCGGACCAAGCCGGTTGCAGTCTGGAAAACGGCGTGGTCCGGACTTACGAAAAATTCCCTGAGCTCTATGCCCAATACCGTGAAACCGGTTGGATCGGCGCGGCCTACGCCCCAGAAATCGGCGGCTTGGGTTTGCCGTGGGCTGTGAATGCTGCCGGGCAAGAAATGCTGTTTGCGGCCAACATGTCGTTCTCGCTCTGCCCGCTGCTGTCCCAAGGCGCGATTGAAGCGATCGAAGCGCACGGCACGCCGGAGCAGCAAGCCAAGTACCTCGAACGGCTGGTCAGCGGTGAATGGACCGGCACCATGAACCTGACCGAACCACACGCAGGATCCGACGTTGGCGCGCTTAAATCCCGCGCAGAGCCGCAGCCCGACGGCACGTACCGGATCTTTGGCCAGAAGATCTACATCACCTTTGGCGAACACGACATGGCGGAGAATATCATCCACCTTGTTCTCGCGCGGACACCCGGCGCACCCGATGGCACCAAGGGCATTTCGCTGTTCATCGTGCCCAAGTTCTTGGTCAACGACGACGGCAGCTTGGGCGAACGCAATGACGCCAAGTGCATCAAGCTCGAAGAAAAGCTCGGCATCCACGCCAGCCCAACCTGTGTGATGCAGTATGGCGACGACGGCGGAGCGGTTGGTTACATGATCGGGCCAGAGAACAGCGGCATGGCCTGCATGTTCACCATGATGAACAACGCCCGCCTTGGTGTTGGTATCCAAGGCCTGGGCATCGCCGAGCGCGCCTACCAGCATGCGCTGGCCTACGCCAAGGATCGCGTGCAGTCGGCCAAAATCGGCGGATCATCCAAAGACAGCGTGCGCATCATCGAGCACCCAGATGTGCGCCGCAACCTGCTGCTGATGAAATCCCAAGTCGAAGCTTTCCGCGGTTTGGCCTATCACGCCACGGCGAACATCGACGTTGCGCGCCGCGCTGAGGACCGGGAGGTGGCGGCGCAAGCCCAGCGCCGCGTTGACCTGCTCACGCCAATCGTCAAAGGCTGGGGCACGGACATCGCGTGCGAGATTGCCTCCACCGGCGTGCAGATTCACGGCGGCATGGGCTTTGTCGAAGAAACCGGCGCGGCGCAGCATTACCGTGACGCTCGCATTTTGCCGATCTACGAAGGCACCAACGGCATTCAAGCGCTTGACCTGATTGGCCGGAAGCTTGCGCGGGATCGGGGCCGGGGTGTGGGCGAGATGATCGCTGACATCCAAACCTGTGTCGACGCGCTCAATGCGGCCGACCACGTAACACTGCGCGCCATCGCCAGCCGCCTTGCGCCGGCTTTGGCTGACCTGCGGGTAGCCTCGGATTACTTGCTGCAAACGGCCGGGGAGAATATGCCATCCGCTGCCGTTGGCGCGACCCCTTACCTGACGCTTTGGGGAACCGTTGCCGGGGGCTGGGTCATGGCGGTTGAGGCTTTGGAGGCCGCAAAGCGGCTCACCGCTGGTGACGAGAATGTCCAGTACCTCGAAACCAAGCTGACAACCGCGCGCTTCTTTGCCGATCAGCTGCTGCCACGCTCTGGCGGTTTGGTCGAAGCTGTGCGGTCGAGCACGGATGAAGTCATCGGCTTGGACGAAGCCGCTTTCTAATCCCGACGGGGCGCGAAAACGCTCCGACTTTCCATCTGTGCACTGGTTCTTGACGGGCGGTACCCCTAGGGTATCGCCCAACTTGTTTGTGGGAGGAAAAGCATATGGCTCACGCCGTTATGGCCATCGATCAGGGCACGACCAGCAGCCGAGCAATCCTGTTTGGGGCCGACTTCGATATTCTTGGGGTCGCGCAAAAAGAATTCACGCAGTTCTATCCCAAATCAGGCTGGGTTGAGCACGACGCTGGCGAGATTTGGGACTCAGTCGTTGCGGTTGCCACCCAAGCCCTGCGCGACGCCGGGATGCGCGCCAGCGACCTCGCCGCCATCGGCATCACCAACCAGCGGGAGACCGTGGTGCTCTGGGATCGCGCCACCGGTGAGCCAGTGCATCAGGCCATTGTTTGGCAGGACCGACGCACCGCTGATCTCTGCAACGCGCTCAAGGGCCAGGGCAAGGAAGCCATGGTCACGGCCAAAACCGGCCTGCTGCTGGACCCGTATTTCTCTGGCACCAAGCTCAAATGGCTGCTCGACAACGTCGAAGGCGCGCGAGACCGCGCAGTGGCCGGCGAATTGGCCTTTGGAACGGTCGATACGTGGTTGCTTTACAAGCTCACAGACGGTGCCGTTCACCGCACCGACGCGACCAACGCGTGCCGGACGATGCTGTTCAACATCCACGATCAAGCATGGGATGACGCGCTGCTGGATATGCTGGATATTCCCCGTGCGCTCTTGCCCGAGGTTTGCGACAACGCAGCCGATTTTGGCACCACCACCATGCTGGGCGCAGACTCCGCCGTGCCCGTGACGGCGATGGCGGGCGACCAGCACGCCGCTGTGGTGGGTCAGGGGTGTTTTCATCCCGGCATGCTGAAGTCCACCTATGGCACGGGCTGCTTTGCCGTTCTGAACACCGGCGAGACCGCAATTCCATCGCAAAACCGGCTGCTGACCACGCTCGCCTATCGGCTGAACGGCACGCCAACTTACGCGCTGGAGGGGTCGATCTTCATTGCGGGCGCAGCGGTGCAATGGCTGCGCGATGGCTTGGGCATTCTCGAAGACGCTGCACAATCTGGCGCACTGGCGGATCAGGCTGACGACGAGCAGGACGTGGTTCTGGTCCCCGCCTTCACTGGGTTGGGCGCGCCGCATTGGGACAGTGAAGCCCGCGGGGCCATCTTTGGCCTGACGCGGAACTCTGGCCCTCGCGAGTTTGCGCGGGCTGCGTTGGAGGCTGTGTGCTTCCAGACCAACGACTTGCTGGCCGCGATGAAGGCGGATTGGAGCGACGCCCAAGACACCATTTTGCGCGTCGATGGCGGCATGACGGCGAGCGACTGGACCATGCAGTGCTTGGCCGATGTCCTCGACGCCCCGGTCGAGCGGCCTGTTTTGACAGAAACCACAGCTTTGGGCGTTGCTTACCTTGCTGGTGCCCATGTTGGGTTCTATGGCGGACAAGACGACTTCGCCAAACGCTGGAAGCTGGATCGCAGCTTTAGCCCGAGCTGGCCCGCTGAGCGGCGCAGTCGCAAGATTGAACGATGGAACGATGCCGTCAGCCGCACGCTGACGGAGCGACCAAGCGAGGGCTGAACCCAATGAACGATGCGCCGAAACCCAGACTGCATGCTGGTAAACCTCAGGAAGTCTCGTCGGGAAAAAACTATGACGAATCGTCCCCGGCACAGGCAGCAACAGCGCTGATCGGCGAGCGCGCGTCCTTGTTCGCCCAGCGATTGGCGCAGGGGCAGCGGATGTTGGTGCACGTCGCTGGCCACCCCTTGCCGTTCATCATGATCCGCCTTGCGGCGACCAGCTCAGAGCACGTGCTGATCGAAGGCTCAGACGATAATGGGCAACCCGTGGAGATCCTCGCCAAGCCCGAAGCGCTGGTGATTTCTTTCAGCGCGCAGGCCGTATCCTAGCGGCGCTTCAGATCAACGGATTGGCATGAAAAAAGGGAGACCAAAGCGGTCTCCCTTTTTATTTTTTGCACGAATGCAAGTCACGCTTACTTTTTCAGCGCGTCGCGAATTTCTTCGAGCAGAACTTCCTGACGTGGCGGTTCTGCTGGTGCTGCTGGCGCCTCTTCTTCCTTCTTCTGCATGCGGTTGTACGTGCGTACAATCATGAACAGAACGAAGGCGATGATGACGAACTCGATGATGGCGTTGATGAACACACCATAGTTCAGCGTCGCTGCGCCCGCTTCTTGTGCTTCGGCCAAGGTCGCAAACTCACCTGCGCCCAGAACGATGAAACGGTTGACGAAATCAACGCCGCCGGTGACCAGGCCAACCAATGGCATGATGATGTCGGCAACGAACGACTTGATGATTGCGTTGAACGCAACACCCATAACGAAAGCAACGGCAAGCTCGATAACATTGCCGCGCTCAATAAACTCGCGAAATTCTTTAATCATTGAGGTGGGATCCTCTCTATACTTCCAAAATTGTGGACCCGATTGTTTCACGGGCCTCTAAGCCTCGGTGCGCTTCTGCGACCTCGGCAAACGGCAGTCTTCGACCGATGACAGGTTTCACGTCACCAGAGCGAACAACGTTGAACAGATCCCCCGCAACCCGATTAAGTTGCGCTCTTGAAGCTATATACGCGAAAAGTGTTGGTCTTTGCATGTATAAAGACCCACGAGATGCCAGCATTGCAGGCGAAAAATTCGTGATTGGGCCGGATGCATTGCCGAAGGTGATGAAAAAGCCAAACGGCTTGAGACAATCCAGCGACCCTTCGGCTGTGGATTGGCCGACGGAGTCGTAAACAACCGGCACACCCCCACCCGATAACGCGCGAACTTGATCAACCCAATCGTCATCCCGGTAATTCACACAGTGCTTGGCCCCGTGGTCCAGCGCCAATTGGCACTTTTCCGCCGTGCCTGCTGTACCAATCAACGTCACGCCCATGGCCTTGGCCCACTGACACGCCAGCAAACCAACCCCGCCCGCCGCCGCGTGGAACAAACAGGTTTGGCCCGGTTGAATGGCGTAGGATTGCTTGAACAGGTATTGCACCGTCATGCCCTTGAGCATAATCGCCGCTGCCGCCTCGTTGGAAACGCCATCGGGCAAAACCACAACCTTGGTCGCATCGATCAGCCTTTCTTCGGCATAGGCGCCATTGTTCACATAAGCCACGCGGTCGCCAACTTTGAAGCCATTGACGCCCTCGCCCACATCCGTGACATGCCCCGCGCCTTCTGACCCCAGCACAAAGGGGGTTTCGGTGCCGTACAGCCCCTCGCGAAAATAGACGTCGATATAGTTCAGCCCGATGTGGGTGTTTTGAATGCGCAGCTCACCGGGTCCGGGCATGCCGACTTCGCGGTTTTCGATGGTCAGGGCTTCAAGCCCACCGGTTTTATGGATGACGACGGCTTTACTCATGGGACTTCCTCTCAAAAACATGAACGCAGGAAAAAACGTGCTCCAGACATACTCTTGCGAATGTTGCACCAAACTTTCCTCATAAAAAAGCAGCAGAAACACTGTTGGCCGTTGCAAGGTTGATGGTTTCCTCCGAAAAGGTATGCTTACCGAGATTATCCGCACAAGAAGCGAGCCCATGCCGTCAGACGATCTCAAACGACGCTTAAACCCGCCACTGCTTACAATCGGCGCTGCCTTTCTGATCTTGACGATCGTGGTGGCCGCGCTGGCGATGGGCCGACCCTTTTTGCTGCCTTTGGTGCTCGCGCTTGTTGTTTGGTACGTGATTGCCAGCCTGCGCGACTTTATGGCCAACATTCGGTTGGGTGGCTTTCAGCTGCCCCGGTGGGTTTCGCTGCTGCTGTCGATGCTGGTGATTGGCTCCATCGCCTACTTCGTCATTAACATCGTGCTGGCCAGCTTTGCCGCTTTGGTTGGCGATTTCCCCAAGTACGTGTCAGACGCCAACCGCTTGCTGGAACTGGTTCAGGGGTTGCTGCCCGAAGGGCTCACGCTCGACATCAATCTGCAAAACCAGTTTGACCGGATTCTTGGCATCGCCAACAATTTCGCCGGACAATTGCGGCTGGTCACGCAGAACATCGTGATCATCGTCATCTACGTTGCCTTTATGCTGGTCGAGGACCAGCGGTTTAACGCCAAGCTCAAGCACTTGTTCCCCAACCGCGACGACTATGCGCGGGCGCAGCAAGTCTTGGGCGCGATCGGCAAAAAGATCCAAGCCTATCTCGCCGTGAAAACGCTGATGAGCCTGATTACAGCCGTGCTCGCCTATATCATTCTGCTGGTGTTCGACATCAACTACGCGCCGGTTTGGGCGATGCTGGTGTTTTTCCTCAACTTCATTCCTGTGGTCGGGTCGATCATCGCGGTTATCCTGCCCATGGCGATGGCGGTTCTCCAATTTTGGGAAATCAGCCCGTGGGTGATTTTTGTCGTTACCGGGTTGCTGATCGGTGTGCAGCAGTTTGTTGGCTCCTTCCTTGAGCCACGCTTTCTAGGATCATCCCTGAACCTGTCACCGCTGATCATTCTGGTTTCGCTGTCCTTCTGGGGCTTCCTTTGGGGACCGGTTGGGATGCTGATTTCGGTGCCTGTCACCGTGATGATGGCCATCATCTTTGCGTCGGTTCCAGCGACACGCTGGGTCGCCGTGCTGCTGAGCCAAAACGGCGACAGCGTGCAAGAGGAATTCGGGCCCGTGGTCATGCCAACCACCGGGCGCACCACCGACCCTTCCTAAGCGCGGCAGGCAGGACAGCAGCACCCCGGCGCGCAAGGTTACGCGATCATGGCACGCGGTTTGCTGCTTGGCCTGTATGATAAAAAGACTTTCCATTCTGGCACTCATTTTCGGTGCCGTCGCTGCCGCGCAAATCGGTTTCAGCGGCCCAAGTGACACTGCAACGCCGTCAGCAACGCGGTTTTCCGCTAGCGATGTTCCCGCGCTGAGTTTTGGGACTGAGGCGGCGCGTTGGATTCTGCCTGAATCGTAACGAACGTCTCGCCCGTCACTTCAGCCCTTGAGCCAACCGCCCCGGCGCGCCATCTTGAGTGCATGAGCCATTCCATCCTCCTGCCTGACCGCGCGCTGCTTGCCATTTCCGGTGACGAGCGTTTTTCGTTTCTGAACACGCTTCTCAGCGCTGATGTTTCACAACAGGTCGGCGATGCGCGTTTTGCCGCGCTGCTCACGCCGCAGGGAAAACTGCTGGCCGATGTGCTGTGCCTGACCGAGCAGGATCGGGTCCTTGTTGAGTTTCCCGCTGACAGCGGGTTCGCCAAACGCCTGCGCATGTACAAACTCCGCGCTGCGGTTGCGCTCGACCTGCTGGAAGACTGGCAGGTCACGGTCAGCTTTGACGACACGCCCACAGCGGCCACCGTGCGCTTTGCCGATCCTCGCGATTCCCGGCTTGGTTTCCGCATCTATAGCCCCGCCACTGACTCAACAGCCGACACCGACCGCACACCCTACGACGCCGCGCGAATCGAGGCCGTGGTTCCCGAAGGCCCCACCGATCTGGAGCCCAACAAAGCCTTACTGCTCGAAAATGGCTTTGAGCGTCTAGGCGGGGTCGATTTCCGCAAAGGGTGTTTTGTGGGTCAGGAAGTCACAGCCCGCATGAAATACCGCAACCTTGGCAAAAAACGCCTGATGTCGGTGACAAGCGCTGGAGCCGCGCTGGAAACCGGAGACGCGATCATGGCCGGCGAGCGCACGGCTGGGACCGTGCTTTCCGTTGCAGGGGGCAGTGCCCTTGCGCTCATGCGCCATGAATTCAGCACCCAAGCCCTCAACCTTCACGATTCCTCGGCGGTACACATCACCGCAGACCCTGACGCGCCCGAGGGGGCATCCTGATTAGGGATAGAGCGGCGATTGCTGCCATGGGTCGCTGATCTGCGCTCGGGTCAAGCGCACGCGCTCGTGCAGCCGATAATCGCCCGCCCGCCAGAATTCCATCGCCACCGGACGAATCAAAAAGCCGCCCCAGTAATCGGGCTTGGGAAAGGTTTCCTGCCCCTCGAACTGCGCTTCGAACGCATCGATTCGGTCTTGCAGGGAAGACCGCTCAGGCAGGGCTTGTGACTGCAAACTGGCCCATGCACCGATCCGCGACCCCCGGGGGCGGGTGTCGTAGTAGGCTTGTGATTGCTCGGCTGTCAGCCGCTCTATGGCGCCCTCCACCCGCACTTGTCGGCCCAACGTTTTCCAATGAAACAGCGCTGCGGCGCGTGGGTTTGCGGCAAGCGCCTGACCCTTCCGGCTTTCATAGTTGGTGAAAAACCGGAACCCGTCTGTGTCATGCCCTTTGAGCAGAACAATCCGGTTGCTGAGCATGCCGTTGGCATCCAGCGTTGCCAGCGACATGGCATTTGGGTCGTTGGGTTCCGTCGCCGTCGCTTCGGCCAGCCATTGGTCGAAAAGCGCAAAGGGGTCAGTAACAGTAAAGCTCATGGCAGGACTTTCGCAGTGCAGAGATTGGGGCCGTTTCACCCCTTAATCTGTGACAAACCCAAGGCTTAGAAAGGGGGTCAATCACCGGGCGCTGCGTTTCCAAGCTAGCATTGGCTCCACCACAGCCGACTCCCCGCGCCAAGACCGACTGGGCGTAACCGGCAAGAGCCACTCAGCATGGTCGGGCGCGGTGCGATCCGCCACGTCATCGATGGCAATGTCGGCGGTCGAGTCTATTTCAACGATAGGATCAAGCGCGCGGTTATAGGGCGGGATCAACCCATGTTTCCACGAACCCGCCGGCTCTACGGCTTGGACCGGGCCAGCGGGGATAAAGGCCGCTCGCCGCCGTGCGCGTGCCTGCGCAGCGGCTTGAACGGACGCAGGATCACGCTGCCATGCCATCATAGGAATAATGGGTTGAACAGCGCGCGGTTGATCGTCGGATAGCAGGTTGTCGATCTCGTCCCGAACCGCCGCGAGCGGAGAGGCTTCGCCGAGCTTCAGCGGGCTTGGTTCGTTGGGGGAGAGGGCGTCGTCTTCGAATTCAGTGTCTGTGACGGCTGACACCATTACCGGGCCGTCATCATCATCGTTGTCGGCAGCGGCTCCGGCCCCATCCCGGACCTTAGTCTGAGTCTCACCAAAGCCATCGCCGTTTTCATCATCGGTCGGGATGATTTGCATGGCCGAGGTCAGATCCAAGGCAATGGCGGCTCCGGTTTCCTCGCCCTCATCGGGATCGAGGAAGGCCGATGGGCCAGACTGCACGTTGGAGACCAAATCTTCGTCCAAAACGGCATCAACGAAGACATAAGCCTCCTCCCCCTTTACCGGACCGCCATTATCACCCTTTGCGCGGTCCACGACCTGTGCCACCGGCTCGAAAGCGCGGGAAGACGCAAAGGCTTCTTGCTCGCCCAAGCGATAGTCCACATCCGTAACCGCCAACATCGGCTCACCCAAAGCAACGCCGCCGTCATCCCGGAACAGGCTCAGCAGGTTTTGCGTTTGGCTGAGGTGCTCTCGCTCGGCCAAGGCGTGAATAACGTCTTCGTTCGAGCGTCCGTGCAAACCGGGTAAGGGATCAAGGTTGGTGCCCATAGCGCGGGAAAGATCGTGCAGCGTCAGGGCTTCGAGATCGTTGCTGATCGACCAGCGGCGCGGCGGACGACTGCCGTCCGGGCTGTAACTGACAATGCCCGCACGACGCAGGCGGTCGAGGGCGAAAGTCACCATCGCTGTCGGAGCCGCGAGCGCCAAGGCCAAGTCTTCGGTCTGGGCCCAGCGCTTCGAGCGCGTTTGCGCTTCCAGATCGCGGACCAAGCCCAGCGCGAAGTCGAGCTGCTCGCCCCGATTGGCATTGGTAAAACGTTCGATGGGGTCGTGGCGGCGGGCCAAAGCGACGGCAAGCTGAGAGCCCGCCAAAACAATCGACCAAAAGACGAAAAGAAACACCGACAGCGTGACCAAAGCGCGGAACGGGCTGGTGTCATCAATCGGCAGCGTCCGCAGGCCCGGCACAACATCGACCACCAACAGGGCTGCGCACAGCATAATCGCGGCGACAACCGCGCCAACGATCAGCGAGGGAATCGCCGGTTCTCGAACCGAAAACGTCAGATAGAACAGCACCAAAGTCGCACTGAGGACGACTATAGACACGATGGTTACCAGAATACCGACGCTAAACGGCGACCCTTGGACCTCGACCATCAGCGCGCCGAAAAACATGGCCAGAAAACCAATGATCATGGGCAGGGCCAGCCACAGCAGACCCAGCAACAACCACCGGCGCCGTGGAATATCGTCATAAACCGACTGATACCACTGTCGCCCACCGGCGGCGCGCACCAGTGCCGCCAAACCCAGCATCAGCAGCATGCCCATGGCAAAGGCTTCGAGCCCAAAGCGCAAACCTGTTGGGCTCAGCACAGAGACAAGGGGCTCAACCCAGCGGCTGACCAGCGCCAAACTGCTCGCCATCGGCGCTTGACCCAGCACGACTTGCACCGATTCGTTACTGGAAACGCCCGTTGCTTTGCCCAGCAGATATAAACCCGGCAAGCCCAGCACCAAGCTCGCCAGCGTCAGCACAGCCGCCCAGATTGGCATAAGGCGGATCAGGTATTCCCGGCGTGCTCGCGCAACCATGCCGCGCCACGTGCGGTCCGCTTCACGAGCCCCGAGAGGCGTTTCAAAGGCTTCAAACATGGTCAAAGACGCTATACCTCGCTGGTGTTCGGGTCTCTCTTAACAAATCACGCATCGGACGCCTAGCGTGCGCGCTGGTCAATGTGTGTGCTGATTGGTAGACCCAAGGAAATGTTTTGGTGAAAAGGAAAACCGGATGAGCACGGGTGTTCTCGCAGGTAAACGCGGCCTTATCATGGGCGTTGCAAACGACAAGTCTATTGCTTGGGGCATTGCGCAGTCTGCAGCGCGCGAAGGCGCGGAGCTGGCTTTCTCCTATCAGGGCGAAGTTTTGGAAAAACGCGTCCGTCCCTTGGCCGAGCAGGTTGGCGCAGAAATGCTTACCTGTGACGTGACGGACGACGCCTCCATCGATGCTTTGTTTCATGCACTGGAAGAAAAGTGGGGCAAGCTGGACTTCGTGGTTCACGCCATCGGTTTCTCCAACAAGGACGAGCTCAAGGGCGAGTACCTCAACACCTCCCGCGAGAACTTCGCGCTGACGATGGATATCTCGGTGTACTCCTTCACCGCCGTTGCCCAGCGCGCGGCGCGGATGATGAACGAAGGCGGCTCGTTGGTCACCCTGACGTATCAGGGCGCGGTCAAGGTTGTGCCAAACTATAACGTGATGGGCGTCGCAAAGGCGGCTTTGGAAGCCTCCGTACTCTACCTCGCCGCTGACTTTGGGCCTAAAGGTGTTCGGGTGAACGGTCTGTCTGCTGGCCCCGTGCGCACACTGGCGGCATCGGGCATCGGCGACTTCCGCACCATGCTCAAGTGGAACGAGCTGAACGCGCCCTTGCGCCGGAATGTCACCATTCAAGACGTGGGCGATTCCTGCTTGTACCTGATCTCACCGTGGTCAAACGGGGTGACGGGTGAAATTCATTACGTGGACGGCGGTGCCAATATCAACGGCATGGTCGCGATGGACCAGGCGGGTGAACTGGGCGCGTTGCTCACCGAGACCGCCGCCAAGAAAGGCTAGATAACGCTCATGGCCGGTAACTCTTTCGGAACCCAGTTTCGCTTTACCACCTTTGGCGAAAGTCACGGGTCGCAGATTGGCTGTATCGTCGATGGCGTGCCGGCTGGGCTGAGCCTGAGCGAGGCGGACATCCAGCCTGATCTGGACCGGCGCAAGCCGGGCACCAGCAAGTATGTCACTCAGCGCCGCGAAGGGGACGAGGTTTCCATCGTCTCAGGCGTTTTCGAAGGACAGACAACAGGCACGCCCATCGGCCTGATCATCCATAATGGGGACCAGCGCTCCAAAGACTATGGCGAGATCAAAGACCAGTTCCGGCCCGGTCACGCAGACTTCACCTACTGGCAAAAATACGGCGTGCGCGATTATCGCGGCGGCGGACGGTCTTCGGCACGAGAAACCGCGATGCGGGTCGCGGCAGGGGCCATTGCCAAGCGCATCTTGGCCGACATTTGCCCTCAACCCGTTACCGTACGCGGTGCGATGGTTGCCATGGGCGGCTTGGGGATCGACCGCGCCAAATGGCAGTGGGACACAGCCGCAAGCAACGCATTCTTCTGCCCCGATGCCCAAGCGGCTGAGGTTTGGGCGATAGAGTTGGACCGCTTGCGCAAGGACGGCAACTCAGCAGGCGGCGTGATTGAAGTGGTGGCCGACGGGATTCCAGCAGGCCTGGGCGCACCAGTTTACAGCAAACTCGACAGCGATCTGGCTGCCGCGCTCATGTCCATCAACGCGGCAAAAGGCGTCGAAATCGGCGATGGTTTTGCGGCTGCAGCGCTCAACGGCGTGGGCAATGCGGACGAGATGGGCGTGGACAATCACGGGCACCCGACCTTTGACAGCAATCACGCGGGCGGCATTCTGGGCGGAATCTCCACAGGGCAACCCGTGGTGACGCGGTTGGCCATCAAACCGACGTCGTCCATTCTCACCTCGCGCGCTTCAATTAACCGCTTTGGTGAGCCGGTGTCGGTCGTGACCAAGGGTCGTCACGATCCCTGTGTTGCGATCCGGGGTGTGCCGGTGGCTGAGGCCATGGTGGCTATTGTCTTGGCTGACCATTTACTACAGGCTCGCGCGGAAGGGGTTCCGCTAACGCCTCGCCCTTGGGATCAACGAGAAGACTGATTGTAACGATGAAAATGAAGCCTTTGGGTCGCACGGACATGATGGTGTCTGAGCTTTGTCTTGGCACCATGACGTGGGGCCAGCAAAACTCGCTGGAAGAAGGTCATGCGCAAATGGATTGGGCGCAGGCCAATGGCGTAAATTTTTTCGACGTCGCCGAAATGTACCCCAGCGCGCCCACTGCGGACACCTGTGGCCGCACCGAAGAAGTCATCGGCGAATGGTTTACCCGCTCTGGCAAGCGCGCTGACACCATTTTGGCGACCAAAGTTGCTGGTCCAGACGACAAGCTGACGTGGATCCGTGACGGCACATCGATCTTTGACGCCAAGAACATCCGCGCCGCCATCGAAGGCTCGCTGCGCCGACTGCAGACAGATTATATCGACCTCTATCAACTCCATTGGCCCGACCGTGGCTGGACGCACTTTCGCAAATACGGTCAGACCAAACCCAACCCTGACAGCGGCGCAGACCGGGCGGAGACGCTCGACACCATGGATGCGCTGGTCAAGGAAGGCAAAATCCGGGCTTGGGGTATCTCCAACGACAGCCCGTGGGGCACCATGGATTGGGTGCGCCGCTGTGAAAACTCAGGCCAAGCCCGCGTTGCGTCGATCCAGAATCCTTACAGCTTACTCAACCGGGTTTTCGACGGCGGCAATGCTGAAGTTTCGATGAACGAAGACATTTCTCTGCTGGCCTACTCGCCGCTGGCAGCCGGGCATTTGAGCGGCAAGTACCTCAACGGTCAGCTGCCCGAAGGCTCCCGTTTGGCGCTCTGGCCCAAGCGATCGGGTTACACGAACGAAAACGGCATCGCGGCCACTGAGAAATACGTGGCTCTGGCGCAGAAACACGGGCTGGACCCATCCATCATGGCCCACGCCTTTGTCTACATGCAGCCCTTTGTGACCTCCAGCATTGCTGGCGGGACATCCATCGCGCAGTTGGACGTCGCGCTGGAAGCCACCACTGTGACGCTCAGCGACGAGGTTCTGGCCGATATCGATGTGCTGCACCGGCTGCACACAAACCCCTGCCCTTAATCAGCGCGCGTTTCAGACCCCATGCTGCGGTTGTTTATCGGCCTGACATTTAACAGCGGTTACACCCGGCGGCTCTGCACTCTGATGGAAGGGGTGAGCGGGGTGCACTGGCAGCCTGCGGAAAACCTGCACCTGACGTTGCGGTTTCTGGGTGATGTCTCCCTCGATGACGCCGAAGACCTCGACGCGGAACTCGCCCGCATCACCGCGCCGGCCTTTGATCTAACGATGCAAGGGGTGGGGTGGTTTGGCATTGGTGACCGGGTGCAGAACCTGCATGCTCTTAGCCGCCCAGACCCCATCCTCGACGGGTTGAAAGCTCAGGTTGACCGCGCGTGCCGAAATGCTGGGTTTCAGCCCGAACCACGAACGTTCAAGCCCCACATCACCCTTGCCCGCGCACGCGCGATCCGACTGGACGCCGTGCAGCCTTGGCTGGCCGACAATATGGATTTTCGGCTGAATATGGGGGACGTGGAGGCCTTTCACATGATCTCTAGCCACCCCAGCGGCGCAGGGCGAGCCTATCGGCTCGAAGCGTCCTATCCGCTTAGTCAACTGTGGGCGTAGGCGCGGCTCGTTGCCGATGCCGTGATTCACGCCACGCGGTCACTAAGCCGGCGATGGTGATCAGCGACACGCCGAACCAAATGCCAGCGGGCGGGATGAGGCCTTGAGTCATCCAAGCCAGACCCGTGGCGAACAGGATGCTGACGTATTCCAGTGACCCCGCGACAGACGCAGGGGCCGAGCGATACGCGATGTTGAGCGATTGCGCCGCGCCGAGCGAGCAGACTGCCAGCAGCACAAACTGCCACCAGTGCGCCTGCCAATTCAGCGGCACCCGCTCACCAAACAGGATCCACAGCGGCACAATGGTCGCGAGCGACGCGATGGCACCCACGTACGTGATCGACAACGCCGGTAAGCCCGGCGGCAGGTAGCGCACGGCAATCATGTAGAACGCAAACAAGATCGCAGCGCCCACGGGCATCAGGCTATAGAGCGCCGTCAGCCAAATCGGTTGCGCGGTCAACGCTGCCCATTCGTCGCCCTTGGCCATCCACAGCGCGACCTGCACTGAAATGACGCCCAAAAAGCCAACCAAAACCGCGCCCCAGCGCCACGCCCCGGTTTTCTCCCCCAGCAGCACGGCGGCCAGAATGGTCAGGACAATGGGATAAGTGAAGACCAGCGCGGTCGCCGACCCTTGGTCGAGCAGCTTGAACGACGAAAACATCAGGAAGCCCATGGGGATCAGAACGATCCCCCGAACGATGACGAGCCCTCGGCCTTTGTAGTTAGGAAAGATGCTCTCTCGGCGCAGTCCGGCCAAGGCAACCAGAAACATCACCCCGGCCACGTTGCGGATCAGTTGGGTCTCGATCACCCCATAGGTCAGGCGCAGATTATAGGCCACAGCATCCATGATCGCCAAAACCAGCGCAGCGGTCAGCGCAGCAATAATGCCGATGATGATGCGACCATCTGTGCCGCGGTTTGGTTTGGTGGGTTCTGCTGCTTGCTGGTGTGTGGTCGCCATACTGTCCCGTCTGCGCTGATCCTGAGCGCATCGTGGAATTCACCGTTTAGGCGGCAACGCTGGCTCGTACTCTTACAAGGATATCAGCGCAGCACTGTTCGAGTTGGTCAAGCGCTCTGTCATAGGCCGGCTGTCCCAGACCCCAGGGGTCTTCGATATCGATCGTACCAAGGCGCGGAGAAAAGGCGGTTGCGAGTAGAATTTGGGCCTGATCGGTTCTTTGACGACGCTCTCTCAAACCCTGCTGATGCTCGCGCGTCATGCAGATGATCCAATCGAAATTATCAAAGTCTTGGGACGTGATGGGGCGGGAACGGAGATCACCGATGAAGTAGCCCCGTGAGGCTGCCGAAACCTGACCTTCGAATGTTGGCTCTTCGCCTTCATGCCAGCGTGTCATTCCTGCTGAGTCCACGCGCACGCGGTCGCCGATACCCCACAGGTCGGCTTGAGCGCGCAGCACTCCCTCCGCCAGTGGCGAACGACAGATGTTCCCCGTACACACAAACAGTACACTCAGCATTTTGGTCCCTAGACCCCCCAAACCAGCGGGTTCATCACCCCGCCTCATTTGTCTATATTATGCGGGTGATAGCCGTGTTGCGCCATTCAGTTCTAGAGTTCTGTGGACAATTCAGTGCAAAAATCTGTGGGTAAGTGCAATTTTGTCATAATTAATTGCGCGACCACAGGAATCATCTAGCGCGTAGCCGTTACAGTCCGCTTTCCGTCTGGGAAAACTTTGACCGTTGCGTTCATCGGATCCTGATTCGCATCAAAAATGACGCGATATTCCATCACGTATTCCGGATCAACTTTGGTCCCAGAGGGACGCGACGCGCTGCTGGTGCCGCCAAGATTGTAGTTCAGGCCGAACAGCGCTTGGCACTCAATGTAGACATTGCGTTCGCTGGTTTCCCAGTTCAACTCGCGCTGAACACTGCCCACATCATTCTCCCCACACAGCTCCCGCGCCAGCAAGGGCACGACCTTGGAGAGGTCTTTTGTGTGCCGGATCGACTTACCCGGAAGGGGATTGAAGATAATCATATAGGTCGGCAGCACGAATTCGAGCCCTGCTGCCGCGTAGTTTTCCTCCGGATCGATGCCGAATTGTGAAAACTGATCGGGGTTTGAAATGTCGTGGGCTCGGAACGCCGTTTTCTTGCCCTCAGAGTCCGTCAGGATCCGCGTGTACAACAGCGTTGCCCCCGGAACCGTAGAAACCGCTGTGCAGCCGGCCAACCAGACTGCCGCACACATCAAAAATATCGCTGATCCCCCGCCCCGCATATGCCTACTTCCTTTGTTCGCTAACCCGATTGCACTTTTTAGCACAGGGACGGGGCACTAAGGCGCGAAAGGAATTATTATGCGTCAGGCTTCAACTTTCGGTGTCGCAGAATGTGCTCGTAGTCGGCGTCATAGAGCGCTGAATCTGGAAATTCCGCTTCGCCGAGCACTGGGCCCACAAAGATGATCGCCGTACGCGTGATCTTCGCTTCCCGCACCCGCTCGCGAATGGTGGTCAGCGTGCCGTAAATGAATTGCTCATCCGGCCAGCCCACGCGGTAGGCCACCACGCAGGGACACTCTTCGCCGTAGAAAGGGATCAACCGACGCTGAATATCGCGCAGGTATCGGATGCTCAAATGCAGCGCCAACGTCGAGCGGGTTTCCGCAAAGTTTTCGAGCGTTTCATGCTCAGGCATATCGGTCGCCTGTCCCGCCACGCGGGTCAGAATGATCGACTGCGAGACGGTGGGCAGCGTTAACTCAACCCCCATGGTCGCCGCAGCAGCGGTGTAGGCCGAGACGCCCGGCGTGATGACGTAAGGAATATCCAAAGCCCGCAAACGGCGCGCTTGCTCAGCCACGGCGCCATAGAGCGAGGGATCGCCTGAATGCACGCGCGCCACCTTTTTACCCGCGCGCACAGCCTCCACCATGATCTCCATGATCTCGTCCAGTGCCATCGGCGCAGAATCACGGATATCGGCCCCTTCGCTGGCGTGGATCAGCACGCCTTCGGGCACCAGCGACCCCGCGTAGAGCACCACGTCGGCCTCAGCGATCAAATCCCGCCCGCGCAGTGTCAGCAGGTCCGGTGATCCCGGGCCAGCACCAATAAAGTTGATGGGGTTGCTCATGCGCGATGATCCTCTCCGCGGCTGAGATAACCGCGTGGTGTGTAAAGACTGATGGGGCCATTTTTGACCGGTTGGTAGCGGCGGGTGATCGATGAGCCGACCAGCACCATGCAGAACATATCGACCTCAGCGGGATCGAGTTCACCCAGCGTGCGATGGGTAAAGGTCTCCTCCGCCCGGCCAATTTGCCGACAGATGACCACAGGGGTCTCCGGCGGACGGTTTTCCAGCAGGATGTCACGCGCAGCGGCGAGTTGCCAATCGCGCTTGCGGCTGACGGGGTTGTAGAAGCAGACGACAAAATCAGCCATCGAAGCCCCCTGCAACCGCCGCTCAATAACCGTCCAAGGTGTCATGAGGTTCGACAGTGAAATCGCGCAAAAGTCGTGGCCCAGCGGCGCGCCCAGCCGCGCTGCGGCACCGAACATGGCGCTGATGCCCGGATTGGCGATGATTTCAACGCCTTGCACGGCTCGGCTTTGGGATCGGTCGGCAAGCTCATAGGTCAGTGCGCCCATGGCGTAGACCCCGGCGTCGCCTGAGCAAATCAGCGCAACGGATTTGCCTTCGGCGGCCAAATCCAGCGCAAACTGGCAACGGCGCTCTTCTTCACCCAGATCAAAGGTGTGGACTTCCTGATGCGGCAGGGGCTGAACCTGGTCGGTGTAATAGGTGTAACCAACCAAATGATCGGCACCGCGCAGCACCGCATCGGTCCCCGCCAAGCGCCAGTCCGCCCGTCCCGGGCCTAAGCCCACCAACTGCACCTGCCCTCGCGCCTGTCCCGCCGTAAAGCCGGTGAGTGGCGCGCGCGCTTGAGCAACGGCCAGCGTCCCAATGCCGAATTTCTGTTTTTCAAGCACAAGCGCTGCTTCCGATCCGGCACCCAGCAGAGCGGCGGCTTCGCTGACAGAGGGCGTGCCGATTTCGGCTTGGACCACGTCAGAGGGATTGGGCGTTGTAACCTGCGCCAGTGCCGGCGCATCAAAGACACGCAGCGGCACGTCCAGCGCCCGCGCCAAAGCGGTCAAAGCCGGCTCGTCCTGTTTCAGTGTGACGCTTGCAATCCCCGCGACCCGCAGGGGGTCCAGCTTGGCTGCGGCCAGATGCGCGGTTACGGCCTGCACCAACGCCTCGGCATCGGCGCCCCGCTCGCACCCTACGCCCAGAACCAGATCGGTTGGGACGTATACCAAAGATGACTCCGAGGGCGCACCTTCGGTCCCCAGCGCCAGTGCGCTGTCGCTGTCCGTTTCCACGGGGCGCTCACTGCGCAGCGGCCAATGCCCGCGTATGGCGATGGGTGCGGGATGCTGTGCCAGCGCCTTTTGGAACGCACCAGCGTGCTGGGGGTTGGCCAAGCGATAGCCGGGCGCGGGGTCTTCAACCGGCGCACCGAGCAAAGCATCCGTCGCTGTGCTCACCAGCGCAAAGCCATTTGCCGCCTCAGCCAATTCACGCGCCAACCGGTTCGCCCCATGATGACCGCCCAGCAGGGGGACAAAATCGCCGGTTTCCGTCATCACCAGAACCGGCGGCTCGGCATGTTTATCGGCCAGCAAAGGCGCGGTCAGGCGGATGAGGATCCCAGCGGCGCACAAGCCAACCACGGGGCGATTGGCCTGAAACGCCTGCCGCACCGCATCGCTGAAACCCGCACCACAGTGCACATCACCGCCGCTAAAGGCGTCGCGAACGGCCGTCAGCGCATCGCTGTGACGGTCCAAAGGGGACGCAAACAAAACCTCTTGGGGCTTATAGGACATGTGCGCCTCCGCGACGGTGGACCAGAACCATGGAGAAATAAGGGGCGCGGTCTTCGTCCAATTCCAGCAGCGGAATCACCCGCTGTGTGGGCAAACTGGCGCGCTCGACATAGACGGCGTGACCCAATAACCCAGCCTCGGACAACAGCGCCTTGAGCCGTCCCAAATGACGACCCACTTTCATGAAGGCCAAAGCCTCAGCGTCTCGGATCTGCTGGCGCAAAGCGTCGTCGTCCAACGTTGCCGGCAGCACGCGAAACGCATCATTGCGCGCAACCAACGGCCACCCTGCAACAGCAGCGCACGCCATCACTGACGAAACGCCCGGCACAACGGTCATAGGAAACGCGCCGTTCAACCGTCCGAACAAGTACATGAACGAGCCGTAAAACATCGGATCGCCCTCGCACAGAACGGCCACATCGCGACCCGCTTGCAGGTGCTCGCGGATGTCTTCCGCGCCACGATCATAGACGTCCTGGGCGGGAAACCGCTCGGCCACCATCGGCATGACCATGGGAATTTCCGTCTTGGCTGGCAGGTCTTTCAGGTGCGGTTCAGCGATTGACCGAGCAAAACTCGGCACGCCTTCTGCCGCAGCGTAGGCCAGCACGGGCGTTGCCTGGATGATGCGCAAGGCTTTGAGCGTCAGCAGTTCCGGATCACCCGGACCCACACCAACACCATAAACAGTTCCAACAGCACTCACGGTTTGCGGCCCACCCACTGTAAAACGGGCATCAGGGGACGCAGGCCGGTAAACCGCCCCACAGCTTCACCGCGTGCAACCGCCAAGGTCGAGAATTGCCCGTGGGCCTGATCGCGCCAATTTGTCAGCACCGCTTGTCCTTCCAAAGTCACGGCATTGGCGACCAACACGCCGCCGCTGTTCAGGGCGCGCCATGCGCCCTCAAGTACACCGTCACGGGTCAACCCGCCGCCGACAAACACAGCATCGGGGGAAAAACCCGCATTTTCATAAGCGTCGGGGGCGTGCTCACCACTGATGGTAAAGGGGTCACGCGGGTCGGTTCCCAACCCAAAACGCGCCGCATTCTTGGCCATGAAGCCCCGGCGCTCGCCGTGGGGTTCGATGGCGAAAACCCGCCCTGTTGGCCGCGCCCGCAACCACTCCAGACCGATCGCCCCGCTGCCCCCACCAATGTCCCACAAACCCCCACCGGGCGCAGACAGCAGCGCGCTCAGGCTCACCGCGCGGACTTCGCGCTTGGTGATTTTTCCATCGTGCTTAAAGGCTTGATCGGGCAGGCCAAAGGGTTCATGGCGCAGGCCCGGCCAGTCCCGCGCCGCGTCTGCTGACGCCTCGACCGAAACCGCCCACGTCGTGATCGGATCCACGGTTGCCGTCCAATCCGCCGCTCGCCCATCAACCCGGCTTTCCGCCGCGCCATCCATCTGCGACAGCGCGGTCATCCGGCTTTCGCCCAGACCCATGGCACTCAGCGCTGGACCCAGCTTGAGACCCAACCCGCCATCCCCCAAAATCAACATCGTCGCGCCCACGCGCGCCTGCACCAACACCGCGCCCAATGGCCGACCATAGGCGGAAAGACACAGCGTAGACTGCTGCGCCCACCCCAGTCGCGCACACGCCCGGTCAAAGGCAGAAGGCACGGGAAACACCTGCAACGCGCCCGCACCGAACCAGCGCACCAGCGAACTGCCCACGCCAAAATGAAACGGCTCTCCGGTGCCCAGAACGGCGATACGCTGACCCTGCAGCGGCGCAATGACGTCTCGCGCTTGATGCCATGCGGGCCAGTGGTGCACGGTTTTCTCCGCCAGCAACCCGTCCAGCAGCCCTTCGTGACGCTGCGCGCAAACCACGTGATCGCAAGCCGCCAGAGCCTCCAGCGCTGCTGGGGTCAGGCCCGCCGCGCCCTCTGGCCCCACGCCAATGACGCTGATCCACGGCTCACTCATGCCGCCGCCTCATCCATGAGCAGTTTCGCCAGTGCGTTCAGCACCGCCGAGGCCATGGCACTGCCGCCCATCCGCCCACGAAGGGTGATAAACGGCAGACCCAAATCCGCTGCATGCTCGATCAACGCTTCCTTGCTTTCCGCCGCGCCGACAAAGCCAACGGGCAAGCCAACAAGGGCCGCAGGCTTGGGCAGCGCGCCCGCAGCAATCAGCTCCAAGCAATGAAACAGCGCCGTTGGCGCGTTGCCAAAGACAGCCAAGCCACCCTCAATATCCGCTTCCCACAACGCCACACCCGCCGCCGAGCGCGTGTTGCCGATATCGCTCGCCATGGGCGCGGCGCGGGGGTCGTGGGTGGTGCAGTACAGCGGCACGTTCGGCGACATCAGCGCACGAACGATGCCCATGCGCACCATCTCGGCATCCATGTAGACCGGCTTTTCAGCCTGAAGCGCCGCACGTGCCGCCGTCACGAAATCATCCGAGACAACGAGGTCATCCACGATGGCCGGGACACCGCACGCGTGGATCATGCGCACGGCCACGGCCCGCGCATCCTGCGGCAAGCGGTCCAGCCCGGCTTTGGCTTCGGCCTCGACAATGCCAAAGGACTGCTCGTAGATCGCAGTGGGCGCTTTTTCGTACTCGAATTTCACTTTAACTGTTGCCCCAAAAAGTTGAGCGGTATCTTGGCTCAAAAAGTTGAGCGGTATCTTGGCTCAAAAAGTTGAGCGGTATCTTGGCTCAAAAAGTTGAGCGGGCTTAAGCCCCAAAACGCTCATCATCTTTCGTCACAGCCCAGCGCCCACAGGGACACACCAAGTGATCGCCCTGGCGACTGCCCGGCAAAGACCATGGCCCCATCGGATGATCGTTGTGGGGATAGGGGTGGTGTGTGTGCGGCTGGCTGTGATCATGGGAATGCCCATGCGCGTGCTCGTGCGCATGCCCGGGCGCATGATCGTGGGAATGGTCATGCGAATGCCCATCAGACTTATCGCCGCCCTCAACGTGGTGATGGTGCGATTCCTGTGGCAGGCCCACTTCGGCTTCAAAGCCCAGCACCTGCTCCCGGTACTTACAATTCAGGCAGTTCATAACATTCTGCCCGGTCATGCACTCTTCAACCCGGTCCTTGAAGGTATCAAGCACCAGATCGTGGTCGTTCAAATAACCCGCCTTGATGAACTGCAAACCGGGGTAGTTTGCGGCGACTTCATCGGTCTGGTCGTAAATCCGGTTCACCAGAACGCCCGTAAACAGAAAGTACGGGAAGACGACGATGCGCTTGAACCCAAGCATGGCGCACTTTTCCAGCGCTGGCATCACCAGCGGGAACGTCACGCCAGAGTAAGCCGTCTCGGCCCAGCCAAAACCCAAGCCTTCCCACAGCATGCGGGTGATCTTGGTGACGTTGCCGTTGGCATCCGGGTCAGACGCGCCGCGACCGACAACAACCAACAGCGTCTCATGCGCAGGGACTTCGCCCTGCTCTGCATTGGCGCGCTGCATCGCTTCGCGCACACGCTCGCCGGCGGCGCGGATCATCTTGTTATCGACACCCAGCTCGCGGCCATAGTGCATTTCGATGTTGTGCTGCGCACCATAGGTGTTCAGGACCGAGGGGATATCGTTCTTGGCGTGACCCGCCGCGAACAGCATGCCCGGAACAGCCAAAATCCGCTCACAGCCCTTTTCCCGCAAACGGTCCAAACCGTCTTTGATGATCGGCGTGGCGAATTCGAGATAGCCGTAGTCCACGTCAAACTGTGGGAGCCGCGTGCGCAGGCCTTCAGCAACTTGGGCAAACTCGCGAACTGCCCCTTCATTACGGCTACCGTGGCCGCACACCATTACGCCTGTCTTCATTTCCCGAGTGCTCCTCAACTTCGCAGATGACTTATCCGCACATTTAGCGCGCTAAAGGACCACTGGTTAGCCCACTTTGACGCGACACAGTGCGGCGAGTCCTGTATTTCTCGCGCCATGATGATGCTCTTATCTTTTCTTTTGGTGAACGGCGCTGTGCTTTCGGTCGTGATGGCGCTGGAATTGGTGCTTTGCACGCTTCGCCGGTCCTTCGAACCGAACCCGCATCCCGTGGTGCTTTTTGGTGGCGTGGTTTCGTGGCTTGAAAAGCGGTTGAACCGCGGTTCTGTGCAGAATCGGCGGTGGAAAGGGGCAGTGGCTTGGACGGTTCTGGTGGCGGGGTGCGCGGCTTTGGGCCTGCTCGCGCTGTTGCTTTTGCCGTTCTGGGGCTACGCGCTGGTCTTTGCGCTGACCAGCGCCGTCCTGCTCGCGTTTTCAACGCTGGCACAGTTTGTCGCGCGGGTGGCTGACGGTCTGGCCTCAGGGTTGGACCAAGGACGCGAAGCGGTATCCCACATCGTTGGCCGCGACCCCAAAGCCCTGGACGAAGCCGGCGTGAGCCGCGCTGCGATTGAATCCTTGGCCGAAAACTTCTCCGACGGTGTCACAGCCCCTCTGTTTTGGGGTCTGATCGGCGGATTACCGGGTCTGCTGGCGTACAAAGCGGTGAATACGCTGGACAGCATGTGGGGTTATCGAAACGAACGCTTTGAGGACTTTGGTAAGCCCGCAGCGCGTCTGGACGACGCTGCAAACTGGATTCCCGCCCGGCTTACGGGCGCTTTAGTTTGCCTTGTCTCTGGTGGCGGTTGGCGCGCGATGGTGCGGGGTGCGCCCCAGCATCGCTCACCCAACGCGGGATGGCCCGAAGCCGCCTTTGCCGCTTCGCTGAACGTGGCACTGGCCGGACCGCGCAAGTACGATACCGGCTGGTCGACCGATCCCCCAATGGGCAATGGTCGGCGAGACCTGACCGGCGGCGACATTGTCCGCGCGCTCGGGCTCTATTTCCGCGCAGGCGCCGTGATGACCGCTATCGTCGCTCTGGGTACCCTCATCCTCTGGGCCGCGCTCAGCCTTTGAGGGTCAACCCGCTTGAGCCAAGGCGAAAAATTCGTCGAGATCGAGGTGGGTTTCAAAGTGTTTTGCCAAGTCATCCAGCGTGCTCTCTACGCGCTGATCAAAGGCAAGAGCGCTCTGCAAGGCCGGGTCCAGCGCGCGCAGAAATGCGGCGCGGAAGCCGTCTTCGTTGAACAACCCGTGCAAGTAACACCCCTGAACTACCCCTTGCACGGCGCCGTCGTCCTGACCGCCCAAGCGCAACATCGGACGCACGCCTTCGCCCACCGGGGTCGTCACCCCCATGTGCATTTCATAGCCCGCAACGTCTTGGTCCCAAGCGCAGTCCGTACCGCGAATTTCAACCAGCGTTTTTGGGCCTTTCATGACCGTTTCCACGTCCAGCAGACCCAAGCCTGCCGCCTTGGCCGGGGGGCCTTCGATACCATCGGGATCGGCGACGTGTCGGCCAAGCATCTGATAGCCCCCGCAAATGCCTAACACGGGCTTTCCCCGGCGCACATGAGCGGCAATGTCGATGTCCCAGCCCTGCGCCCGGACAAAAGCCAAATCTGCCAACGTCGCTTTGGACCCCGGCACGATCACCAAATCAGCGTCTGCCGGAATCGTCTCACCCGCTTGAACAAAGACCAAATCGACTTCCGGCTCGGCGGCCAAGGGGTCAAAGTCGTCAAAGTTGGAGATCCGCCCCAACCGCAGCACGGCGATTTTCACCCGCGTGGCCGAGCCTGCCGATGCCACACGGGTTTGATCCAGCGCCAGAACATCTTCCGCGGGCAAATCGCGGGCGGCTGGAAAGAACGGGACAATGCCCAAATCGCGCAAGCCCGTTTCACGGCAAATCAAAGTCGAGCCGCTGGCAAAAAGGCTGGTGTCACCGCGAAACTTGTTGATCAGAAAACCACGCAAAATCGCTCGGTCGTCAGCGGAAATAAGCCGATGGGTGCCGATGATATTGGCGATGACGCCACCGCGATCAATGTCGCCGACCAGCACCGTTGGAATCTGCGCAGCGCGTGCAAAACCCCAGTTGGCAATATCACCCGTGCGCAGGTTGAGCTCCGAGGCGCTGCCCGCGCCTTCAACAACCATTAAATCCACCGTCGCGCTGATGCGGTCGTAGGACTCCAGCACAGCAGGCATAAGCTGGCCTTTGATAGCCTGATACTCAGCCCCGCGTGCGGATCCCCAAACTTTGCCCTGCACCACCACTTGGGCGCCGGTTTCGCTTTGGGGCTTGAGCAGCACCGGGTTCATATCGGTGTGCGGCGCCAGACCGCAGGCCTTGGCTTGCAGCGCTTGAGCGCGACCGATTTCACCGCCGTCGCGCGTAACCGCCGCATTGTTCGACATGTTCTGCGGCTTGAAGGGCGCAACGCGCAGGCCGCGACGGGTAAAGGCGCGGCAGAGCCCCGCGACCACCAGCGACTTGCCGACGTCTGATCCGGTGCCCAGCAGCATCAGCGCCGGCGTTCTGGTCACGCTTAAAACTCCACGCCTCGTTGCGCTTTGACGTTTTGTTCGCGGAAGGGATGCTTGATCTGCCCCATTTCGGTGACCAAGTCCGCAGCCTCGATCAGGGCGTCTTTGGCATTCCGGCCCGTGATGATCATGTGCAGCATCTCCCGGCGCTCATCGAGTGTTTGGACCACATCATCGATGTTCAAATAATCGTAGCGCAAGCAGATGTTCAGCTCGTCGAGCAGAATCATATCGTAGCTGGGGTCAGCCATCATTTCCTTGGCCATCTCCCAAGCGCCATTGGCCGCTGCAATATCGCGCTCGCGGTCTTGGGTTTCCCACGTGAAGCCCTCGCCCATCGACCGAATGGTGCAGGTGTCTGGGAACTTCTCCAAAACAGCCCGCTCGCCGGTTTCCCATTTGCCCTTAACGAACTGCACCACGCCGACTTTCATGCCATTGCCCAGTGCACGGAACACCATGCCAAAGGCTGCCGTAGACTTGCCCTTGCCCGGCCCGGTGTGAACGATCAGCAACCCCTTTTCGATGGTCTTGGTCGCCAGGATCTTGTCGCGCGCGGCTTTCTTCTTTCGGGCCTTGTCATTGGCACGGGCGATGAATTCTTCATCGGTCATGCCTTCAGGACGCTTCAGAGCCATGCGTCGGTTCCTCCTGTTGACCAGTCCGTCAGCGCGGCACCGGCTGTGTTTGAGCGCGGGGTCCAAAAGCCACGTCGGATGGCTTCCAGATAGCGAGCCGCCATGTCTTTTAGCGCCTCGGGATTATGCTCGGCTATGAAATCACGCACAGTGTCCTGTGCCAAGGTCGCGTCGTACAGCGCTTGAAAATGATCGGGTGACACAGCGTCGGTTGTGGCGGCAAAGGCGAAGAGGTAATCCAGCGTCGCTGCCATTTCGAACGCGCCCTTGTAGCCGTGGCGCATGACGCCGTCGATCCACTTGGGGTTGGTTGCCCGGCCCCGCACAATTCGGCTCATTTCCTCAGACAACGAGCGGATTTTCACGCGTTCGGGCTCGGAATGGTCGTTGTGGTAGGCCTTGGGCGATTGCCCGCTCAGGTGCCGAATCGCCGCGAACGCGCCGCCTTCGAATTGGTAATAATCATCGCTGTCGAGGATATCGTGTTCGCGGTTATCCTGATTGTGGATCACAGCCTCAACATCCCGCAACTGCCCGCGCAGAGCCTCCCCCGCTGCTCGTCCAGCCACGCGTTGGCCGTAAGCGTAGGACGACCAGCCCAAGAACGCTTCCGCCAACTTGGATGGATCTTCCCAAGCCCCACTGTCGATCAGCGCCTGCAGGCCTGCGCCATAGGCACCGGGTTTGGAGCCAAAAACGCGAAAGCTGGCTTGGCGCGCGGCGTCGGCTTGATCCAAGCCGCTGGCCGTCAAACGCGCCGTTTCAGCCTGAACGCGGTGGGCCAAGGGGTTGTCCCGCTCGTCCTCGTCCAGCGCAGCAACGGCTTTTACCGCTGCATCAAACAAGTCCATCAAACCGGGAAAGGCATCCCGGAAAAAGCCAGAAATGCGCAGCGTCACGTCCACCCGGGGGCGGTTCAAAGCGTCCAGGGGCAAGACCTCGAATCCCGTCACACGGCCCGATGTCGTATCCCACTGCGGCTTCACACCCAGCAACGCCAACGCCTGAGCAATGTCTTCACCGCCCGTGCGCATGTTTGCCGTTCCCCAGCACGACAGCAGCATCCGACGCGGCCAATCACCGTTGTCTTGTGCAAACCGCTCAACCAGCAGCGACGCCGACTTCCAGCCCAAGCGCCAAGCGGCTTGGGTTGGGACTGAACGGGTATCGACGGAATAGAAATTCCGGCCCGTGGGCAAGACATCGAGCCGTCGGCGTGTCGGCGCACCAGACGGGCCGGGGGGCACAAAACGCCCACTCAAACCCGTCAACGTCGCTTGAATTTCCCGCGTGGTCGATTGTTCGATGAGCGGGAAAATCACAGCAACAATAGCGTCAAAGACCGCTGCGCAAGCCGCATTAGGCGCGCTTTCCGCCCCATCCAAGATCGCCTGCGCCTGCTCTTCGAGCGCTTCGACGTGATCGGACACGGTGCGCCGCTCTGGGTGACGTTCAGCGCTCAACGCCGCGCCGGGATCGAGCGCGAGAAGGGAGGAACCGTCATAGCCCTCGGCCTGCGCCAGGGCATCGATATAGGACGCAACATCACCAAAGCCGGGACGCGCCAAAGCCAGCGCCAAATCGCGATGCTGCGCGCCCGTGGGGGCACAGCCAAAAATGTGCAGACCATCGCGGATTTGCAAATCTTTGAGGTCACAGAGAAAGCCGTCGAGCTTGCCCAAAACAGCCGTTTCGCCCTCGTTCTCCTTGAGCCCCAAATCACCGGCGAGACCAAAGTCGTAGACCTTGTTCACAATGTCCGTCACCAGCAATTTCGCGCGCGCAGGATGCAACCCGGCGGCTTGGAAGTACTCGTCAACGTCGGCTTCGAGCAGCGCCAAATCGCCGTGCAATCCAGCGCGCGTCAGCGGCGGGGTCAGGTGATCGATGACCACGGCGGCGGTTCGGCGCTTGGCCTGCGAGCCTTCGCCGGGGTCATTGACGATAAAGGGGTAGAGCTGCGGCATCGCGCCAAGAATGGCGTCGGGGAAACACTGCTGCGACAGTGCCAAAGCCTTGCCCGGCAACCATTCGAGATTGCCGTGCTTGCCCACATGCACCACAGCATCCGCCTGCGCGCGAACAGCGGCGTAAAAAGCCAAATAGCCGTGGGGAGGCACCAAATCGGGATCGTGGTACGTGCCTTCGATATCCAAGTGATACCCACGCTGTGGCTGGATGCCGAGCAGGATGTTGCCAAACCGGTGCAAAGCCAGATGAAAGCCGTTTCCATCCCAGAACGGATCAGCCGAGGGCGCGCCCCAGCGCTCGGAAATCGCCGTGCGCACTTGGGGGTCCAGCGCAGCAAAAAAGGCCTCGTAGTCTGCCGCGCTCAAGTGCAGCGTGGTGGTGCTTTGTCGGCTGGGATCGAGGTTGGTTGGACCGGTCAGCAACACGTCCATCAGCGCCTTTGGATCTTCACAAGGCGCTTGTCCGATACGGTAGCCGGCCTCCGACAGCGCGCGGAGCAGCGTGGTGGTGCTCGCCGGAGCATCCAGACCGACGCCGTTGGCAATCCGGCTGTCTTTGTTCGGATAGTTCGCGAGCACCAGCGCCACCCGGCGCTCGCCGGTTTCCGCCGCCCGCAAGCGGGCCCAAGAAGCCGCCAACCGCGCCACCCATTCGACCCGATCGCTGACCGGTTGGTGACGAACGATGGCACATTCGCTGGCCGGCGAGGGGTCGCCGGCGGACTTGAAGGAAATGGCACGGCTCAATATGCGGCCATCGACCTCGGGCAAGACGACGTTCATGGCCAAGTCTCGCGGCCCCAGCCCTTGGGTGCCTTCGACCCAAGCCTCATAGGATCCGCCCGAAAGCACGGCTTGGATCACGGGCGCATCCACACCGAAGGGACTGTCGTCGGAGCTTTGGCCGGGTTTTGACGCGGAAAATGCGGTGAAGTTGATGATGGCAGAGGGCGGAAAATCCGCGAATGTCTGCGCGAGAAACGCGCGAGAGCCTGCGTCTTTGAGGCTTTTGAGGAAGATCGGCAGGGGACGGAGGCCTTGGTCCGCCAACGCTTGCCTCAGGGCATAAACCGGCGCGAGATCACCCGCTTGGACCAAGGCGCGGTAAAAAACCACCGGCACAACAGCGCCGCCAGATGCGTCCGGCACAGAAAGCGCGCCGTTTTCCGGCAGGGCTTGCGCGGCAGCAAAGACCGGCATTTCACCCCGGGCCAGCTGACCCAACCCTTGGACCGCAGCCCGCGCATTGACCGCACCGCCGTGGATCAGCAGCGACCACAGCGCCTCGTAACTTGCCCCATCCATGGTTGACCAAGCGCGGAGTTCAGCATCCGGCTTGTCATCGCCGGGCAAAAACGCGAGCGTCGCGCCGGATTTCTGACAGGCAGAGACCAGCTGTTCGACCCCATAGGACCAATAGGCCTTGCCGCCCAGAACCCGGACAACCACCACTTTCGCCTGTGCGATGATGCGTTCGACGTAGAGATCAACGCTCATGGGGTGAGCGAGTTGCATGATATTCGCAGCGCGCAACGTGGGGGCTTGGGGGTCATCCAGCAACACGCCCTCTTGCGCCGCTGTCATAAGGGCAAGGTCGGTATCAGCTGCGGAGAGAAACACCAGCGCGCCCGGCGTCTGCGCCAGATCAACCGCTTCGTCGCTGTCGGTCAGTGCGCCGGGTTGGGCGGCGAGTAAGTGCATGGCGGCTTAGGCCGAAATGCCGGATACAGCCGCGTGAATGCCGTCCCAGTCTAAATCGTGCTCCCCGATACAAACCACCGACGTGCGCCGGGTTTCAGCGGCGGTCCACTCGCGGTCAAAGTAACCCTGAAAGCGGGTGCCGACGCCTTGCATGGCGTAGCGACGCGGCTTGCCCGTCACCGCAACAAAGCCTTTGGCACGCAACAGGCCGAATTCACCTGCAATGGTTTCAACCGCCTGCTGAAATGCCGCTTCGGAGGTCATTTCGCCCAAGTGGATGACCCGGCTGTCGAAGTCGTCATGGTCGTGCTCGTGGCCGTCGTCGTGGTGAGACGGGCGGGAGTCCAAGTCGTCTTCTGCGGCGGCGCCCAGCCCCAGCGCGACCGATGGGGGGACAGCGCCAAAGCTGGACTTGATCAAACCAGCCCCGCCGCGCGCGTCTTCTTTCACGCGGGCTTCGATCTCGGCCCAGTCTGTGTCTTGGATCAAGTCAGTCTTGTTGACGATCACCAAATCCGCGCAGCCCAATTGCTCTTCAAACAGCTCTTCGAGCGGGGTTTCGTGGTCGAGTGCTTCGTCCGCTTCGCGGGCTGCCTGAACCGCCGCTGGATCCGGCGCGAACAGGCCGTCAGCGACCGCGCGGCCATCGACGACCGTGACCACACCGTCAACGGTCACGCGGGGGCGCAACGTTGGCCAGTCAACGGCTTTGACCAAGGGCTTGGGCAGCGCCAGACCGCTGGTTTCGATGATGATGTGCTCTGGCGGATTCGGTCGGTCGAGTAAGGCTTCCATCGTGGGAATGAAATCATCAGCGACGGTGCAACACAGGCAGCCGTTGGCCAGCTCCATAATGTCTTCGTCCGCGCAGCTTTCGATGCCGCAACCGCGCAGGATCTCCCCATCCACCCCAACGTCACCGAATTCATTGACGATCAGCGCCAAGCGGCGACCGTCCGCGTTCTCCAGCCAATGGCGGATCAAGCTGGTTTTGCCAGCGCCAAGAAAGCCCGTAACAACGGTAACAGGAACTTTTTGAGCCACGGTGTTTAACCCTTAAGTTTGAGCGGCAATCCCGCCGCGATGAAATCGACGTGCTGCGCGTGGTGCGCAACGCGCTGATTGAGCACGCCCGCCCAATCGCGAAACTGGTTGCCGAGTTTGGTTTCTGGCGCGACGCTAAGCCCGACTTCGTTGGCAACGAACAAGACAGCACCGGGCAAGGTCGGCAGCACCTCTTCTAGCCCGTCGAAGTGCGCATCGATATCCATGTTATCAAGCAGCAGGTTTGTCAGCCACAGGGTCAAGCAATCAACCAAGACCACGCGATGATCCGCCGCTGTGTCGCGCAAGCTCTGCGCCAAGGCGATGGGTTCTTCGTGGACGGTCCAATCATCGCCTGCGCGGGCTTGGCGGTGCAGCTCAATCCGGGCGGCGTGGGCGTCGTCGTAAATGCGGCTGGTGGCGAGGTAGTGACGCTCTAGCCCCGTTTCCCGGGCCACGCGCTCGGCAAAGGCCGACTTTCCCGACCGCGCTCCGCCCAGAACCAGTCGAATACGCGTCATGATTAGCGCTCGTCCAGCGCGCGAATGACGCTCAGTTTTTCGTCTGCGGTCATGATCATCCAATCGCGAATTTCGTCGAGCGTGCGCTTGCAGCCGGTGCAACTTGCCGACGCCTTGTCGATCTGACAAATCGAAATGCACGGGCTCGGCACGGACGTGTCAATCATCCGGCGCGCGCCCGCCCCTCGGCGGCCATTGGTGCGCCGGGCGGGTTGATTGAAGGGGGTGTCATCGATGGTCATAGATCGAAGGATTACGGCTGTTGGAAAGAAGGCAGCGACCTGTGGGAGACTCAAAGTATCCCGTTTCCGCCGCGCGCTGTTTTGGTGGTCGGACGCTTGCCATTTAGCCCAAAGCTCCGATGGCATCTTTGATGTCTTCCCAGCGCTCAAAAGCGGGGCTGGTTCGGCGGGGTGGGTCCAGCATGTAAACCGGTAGGTCAAGGCCAGCAGCAGCATCCAGCTTGGTCGGGCGATCCCCGCCACTGTTTTTCGTCACCAGCGCGTGAATGCCCCGCTGGACCAGCAAGGCGGTCTCCGCCTCGATGCTCGGGTGCGGCAGGGCATCGATCCAGCTGATCGAGCCATCTTCGGGGCCGCGGGAGACATCAAATCGACGGGCAAAGACCGTCGCAAAGGCGCTCAAAGGCAGAAACTGCGCCATCGCCTTTGGCCCCACAGCGCAAAACAGTCGCTCATGGCCGGCGTGTTGAACCGCGTTTGTCAGGGTTTCAGCGTCGGAAAAGTGAGTCCAGCGGTCGCCGGGCTGAGCCTGCCACAGCCCTCGCGCCAAGCGAAATGTTGGCATGTCGAGGGTTTCAAACAGCCGATCTGCGCGGTCCTGCATGGTCTGCGCGTGGGGGTGCAACGCATTGACCAACACGCTCACGCCCTGCTCGGCCATGTACCGCACAAGACCCGCTTCACCGCCAAATGAACCGACATGCATCGCGCAGTTTTTGGGCGCTGCGACGGTTCCGGTCGGCGCGTGCAACGCATAGGTCACGGACAAGCCCGGCTCCTGCGCCAGTGCTTCGGCCAGCAAGCGCGCTTCTTTGGTGCCGCCCAAAATCAGGATGTGGTGCCGCCTAGTCTGCACGTCCCACCAACCGCCCCCGCCGGTCAAACACCAGGATATCCACGCGGCACTCCGACCCGGCCACCGCTTGCGCCTTGGTTTGCGCCAAAGCAGCCACCCGATCCGCCAGCGCGACCCCTGCCGCTTCTGTCACCAGCAGCGCTTGAGCCGCCGTTTCAACCGCGCTCCAGTCGATGGCTTTGCCCTCGTCCGCGACGAGATCCTGCAGGAAACCAACATCGACTTTGCTGCGGCTGGAATGCAGATCCAAAGCGCCCTGCGCCAGTTTTGTCAGCTTGCCGATACCGCCTGCGACTGTCACCCGCGCCACGGGGTTCTTTGCTAAGTACTTCAGCATGCCCCCGGCAAAGTCGCCCATGTCGAGCAGGCTTTGATCGCCTAAGCCCAGCATGGCCTTTGCGGCTTGCTCGGACGTGTCACCGGTTGAACCCACAACATGATCCACCCCCAGCGCCCGCGCCACATCGATCCCTCGGTGGATCGAGTGAATCCATGAACTGCAGGAATAGGGAATAACCACGCCCGTGGTGCCCAGAATCGACAACCCGCCCAGAACACCCAAACGCGGGTTCAACGTCTTGAGCGCCATGGCCTCCCCGCCGGGAATTGACAGCTCTATCACCACGTCCGGCACTGTTCCCTTGTTCCGCGCCCGCAAGGCGTCGGCGATTTGGGCGCGGGGGCCGGGTGTGATTGACGGCTCACCGACGTCGATCGGCAAGCCCGGCTTGGTCACCGTTCCAACCCCTTCGCCGGCAACAAACACCACGCCGCTGCCCGGCTCGCCCCAGCTCACGCGGGTCTGAACCATCGCGCCATGGGTGACGTCGGGGTCATCGCCCGCATCCTTGATGATCCCGGCCAGCGCCCAGCCGTCGCCTTGGGATTCAACCGCCAACGCAAACGCCGGGTCTTGACCGCCGGGCAGAATGATACGGACCGGATCCTCAAACCCCTGCCCCGTCAGCGCACCAAAGGCCGACGCCGCAGCCCCAGCCGCGCACGCCCCCGTGGTCCAGCCGCGACGCAGCGCGCTGGTGTCCTCAGGTTTCTTCGGGGCGGGTACAGTTGAAACGCTCATAGACGCACAAAAGCCTGTTTCTGCCGCAGATGCCAAGTCCTCCTTCGTGCCATGCGCGCATAGCTCTAGGCGAAAACCGGTCGAATGTGCTGATTAGGATCCCATGATTCGTAGTTATACCTTTCCTGAACTTGAACCCGGCTGGGTGTGGCTGGTGGGTGCTGGCCCCGGTGATCCCGGTTTGATTTCGCTGATGGGCGCAGAAGCGCTGAAGCAAGCGGACGCCGTCGTCTATGACGCATTGGTTGACGAGCGCTTGCTGTCCCTTGCGCCAGAGTCGGCTGAGATCGTGTTTGCTGGCAAGCGCGGCGGGCGGCCCTCGCCAAAGCAAACAGACATCACCCAGCGCCTGATCGGGTTGGCGCAACAGGGTAAGCGCGTGGTCCGGCTCAAGGGCGGAGATCCGTTTGTCTTTGGACGCGGCGGCGAAGAAGCGCTGGTGCTGCGTGAAGCGGGTGTGAACTTCCGCGTGGTGCCGGGCATCTCTGCGGGGGTTGGTGGCCTCGCCTATGCGGGCATCCCCGTAACGCACCGGACGGTCAATGCCGCGGTCTCCTTTGTCACTGGCCACTCTATGAGCGGCGACATGCCGGACGAGCGGCTGGACTGGGAAGCACTGGCCAAAGGGTCACCCGTGCTGGTGATCTTTATGGGCATCAAGCATATCGCGCGAATCACCCAACGATTGATCGCCGCTGGCCGGCCTGCTGACGAGCCCGTCGCCGTGGTGTGCAAAGCAACCTACGCCGACCAACAGGTTTTGATGTCAACGCTCGCCGATTGCGCCAAGGACGTTGAAACCGCTGGCTTGACGCCGCCGTCGCTGATTGTCGTGGGGGATGTGGTGCCCCTGCGCGAGCATCTGAACTGGAATGGCTAAGGGGTTTATCCTTGCGGCGCCGTCATCGGGCTCGGGGAAAACCAGCCTGACCTTTGGGTTGCTTGCGGCGCTGCGCGATGCGGGCACCGCCGTTCAGGGGTTCAAGGTTGGACCCGACTACATCGATCCCCAATACCACGCCCTCGCCGCCGGTCGACCGTGCCCCAACCTCGACCCTTGGGCCATGACCCCGGCGCGGATGAAAGCCCTTCTCGCCGCCAGTGACGCCGACCTTTGCGTGATCGAAGGCGTCATGGGGCTGTTTGACGGCGCTCAAGCCGGGGGCGGTTCCACCGCTGATCTGGCCCGCACCTTGGGTTTGCCCGTGGTTTTGGTGGTGGATGCCAAGGGCATGTCTGGCTCCGTTGCCGCCTTGGTTCACGGGTTCAGCCACTTTGACCCGTCGATTGATATCGCAGGCGTCATCCTCAACCGCGTGGGTTCAGATCGTCACGAAACCATGCTGCGCGAAGCCCTGCACAACAGCGGTATTCCGGTTCTTGGCAGCCTGCCTCGGCTGTCCGCGTTGCGCTGGCCCAGCCGGCATCTCGGCCTGACCCTGCCCCAAGAATTGCCCGACATGGGCGCGCAAGCCCAACACCTCGCAGGCTTGATCGCAGAGCGGTTTGACCTGCCCAAGCTCCTGTCCCTTGCGCGGTTTATTCCCGGCGCTGAACCACCACAGCCGCGCAAAGCGGGCTTTTTCCCGCACACCGCAGGCACCGTCGCACTGGCATGGGATGACGCTTTCCGCTTCGCCTACCCCCATTGGCTCACAGGGCAAGAGGCGCGCTTTTCGCCCTTGGCCAACCAGCGGGTTCCAGACACCGCCGACTTCGTTTTTCTCCCCGGCGGCTATCCCGAATTGCACGCTGCCACGCTCAGCAAAGCCGACGCGTTCTGGGACTCGCTGCGCAGTGCCGCCGCGCGCGGGGCCACGATTTATGGCGAGTGCGGTGGGTACATGGCACTGGGTGAAGCGATCACCGTCAACGGCACCCGCTTCCCCATGGCCAGCCTGCTGCCGGTCGCCACGCACTACACCACCGGCAGCGCGCGCACCTTGGGCTATCGTTCCCTCACAGCTCCGGAAGATTTTTGGGCGGGAACCGCGCTAAAAGGTCACGAATTCCACGCTTCCAGCGCCGAATGCCTTGCTCCACCTTCGTTGTTCCACGCAGCGGACAGCAGACAGGCATCATTGGGCCTTCACGGGCATCAAATCGGTAATATTCTGGGGTCATACATTCACATCATCGACCGGGATCCGACCGCACAGTTGCCCTAATTCCCGGCGCGAAGGGACAGCCTGACTATGGAGATTTTCGATCTCGCCGTGATTGGCGGCGGCGTGAACGGAACCGGGACCGCGCGCGATGCACAGGGACGGGGGCTGAAGACGCTGTTGGTCGAGGCCAAAGACTTCGCAAGCGGCACCTCTTCGGCGTCCACCAAGCTGATCCACGGCGGCCTGCGCTACTTGGAAAACTACGAGTTCAAAATGGTTGGCGAAGCGCTGGCAGAGCGTGAAGTGATCATGCGCGCGGCCCCGCATATCGTTTGGCCCTTGCGCTTCTGCCTGCCGCACTCCCCCGAACAGCGGCCCTTCTTGATGATCCGGGCGGGCCTGTTTCTCTATGACCACTTAGGCAAGCGCGAACTGCTGCCCGGCTCCAAAGGTCTTTCTTTGCGCTCCGGGGCCGAAGGCGCGCCATTGCAGGATTGGGTCAAGCGCGGCTTTCTCTATTCCGATTGCTGGGTGCAGGATGCGCGGCTGGTCGTGCTCAACGCGATGGACGCACAGGCCCGCGGCGCAACCGTCCGCACGCGCACCAAAGTCACCAGCGCCCGTCGTACCGAAGACGGCACGCTGTGGACCCTGACCCTGCGCGCCGATGATGGCACAGAAACCCAGGCCCAAGCCCGCGCTGTGGTGAACGCTGGCGGTCCTTGGGCGGCGGATATTGATGCGCACGTTGTCAGCGCCAACGACCCCGCCAAGCTGCGGCTGGTGCGCGGCTCGCACATCGTCGTGCCCAAGGCTTTCGAAGGCGACCACGCCTATATCTTCCAAAACACCGATGGGCGGATCCTGTTCGCCATTCCGTATGAGCAGGATTTTACCCTGATCGGAACCACGGATGTTGAGCACACAGACGACCCGCGCGAGGTTCATTGCACGAGCGAAGAGCAGAGCTACATGCTCACCGCCGTGAACCGCTATTTCAAGAAGTCGCTGACCGATGCCGATGTTGTCTGGACCTACGCCGGCGTGCGGCCTTTGTTGTTTGAGGAAGGCAAATCAGCCTCCAAAGTGAGCCGCGACTATTCCTTCCGCCTCGACGGAAAACCCGGTGGCGATGCGCCGTTGCTGACCATTTTCGGCGGCAAGCTGACCGCCTACCGCGAGCTTTCCGAAGAAGCCGTCGATTACTTCAAGCCGTTCTTTGACATGCGCCAAACATGGACCAAGGGCGCGGTTCTCCCCGGCGGTGAAATCGGCCTGGACTTCGACGCAGCGCTGGCCCAATTCAGCGCCGCGCATCCCGATATGCCGACCAAGACGGCTTGGCGTCTGCTGCGCAACTATGGCGCCCATGCTTATGATATCGCAGCCGCACGGGGCGAAGACTTTGGCAGCGGTGTATCACAGGGCGAAATTGAGTATCTGCGCGACCGCGAGTACGCTACCGCACTCGATGATGTCCTCTGGCGGCGCTCCAAGCTTGGCTTGATCGCCTCTGCGGAGACCAAAGCCCGCATCAGCGACGTTCTTTCTGGCGCCTAAACCACCACGCGCTCCCCCACCCCAAACAAAGAGACCCCTTACGCATGACCCGTTTTCTCACCCTCAACGATGCAGATGTCAGTGGCAAAACGGTTCTGGTCCGTGCCGATTTGAACGTTCCAATGGCCGATGGCCGCGTCACCGATGCAACGCGCCTCGACCGGCTGGTTCCAACGCTCAAACACTTGACCCAGCGCGGGGCAAAGGTTGCTGTGCTCAGCCACTTTGGTCGGCCAAAAGGGCAAGTCGTGCCTGAAATGTCGCTCGAACCGGTTGCGGCGGTCTTGGGCGAGGTGCTGGGCGCAACGGTTCAGTTTGCCGCCAATTGCATCGGCAGCGAGGCGCAAACCGCCATCGACTTCTTACCCGCCGGCCACGTTCTCGTGCTGGAAAACACCCGGTTTCACGCGGGCGAAGAAGCCAACGATCCGGGCTTGAGCCAAGCCATCGCCGCCTTGGGCGATCTTTACGTCAACGACGCTTTCTCCGCTGCGCATCGCGCCCACGCCTCGACCGAAGGCATCACCCACCACCTGCCCGCCTATGCTGGTTTGGCCATGGAAGCCGAGCTGACCAACCTCAGCGCCGCCCTGGATGCACCAGAGCGCCCTGTCGCTGCGATTGTCGGCGGGGCCAAGGTCTCCACCAAAATCGACGTGCTGCAGCACTTGGTCAGCAAAGTTGACCTGCTGGTGATCGGCGGGGGTATGGCCAACACATTCCTGCTCGCCGCCGGATACAAGCTGGGCAAGAGCCTCGTTGAGGCTGACTTGACCGAAACTGCAAAAGACATCCTTGCCGCTGCACAGAAATCGGGCTGCACCGTCTTTTTGCCCGAAGACGCAAACGTGGCTGAGACCATCGACGGTGGGGACCAGTCCTACATCGTGACCGTGGACACGGTTCCAGACACCCACATGATCCTCGACTACGGCCCGCTGGCGGTGGAAAGTTTGCTGGAACGGATGAAGAGCATCAAAACCGTCGTGTGGAATGGTCCCCTTGGTGCGTTTGAGTTTGAACCCTTTGGCACAGCAACCTTTACCCTCGCCGGAACCATCGCTTCAGCGACCAAGAAAGGGAAAATGGTTTCTGTCGCAGGCGGCGGTGATACGGTCGCCGCACTCGCCCGCGCTGGCGTTGAGCGTGATTTGACCTATGTCAGTACTGCGGGCGGTGCTTTCCTCGAATGGATGGAAGGCAAAACCCTCCCGGGCGTGAAAGCGTTGGAAGCGGCAAAGGATCGACAGTGATGAGCCAGCAGCAGACCTTGAAAGAACAATTCCGGCGCGAAGTGCCGGAAGGCGATCATCTGGAACGGTCGATCTGCGATCACTGTGGGTTCATCGACTACCACAACCCCCGCGTGGTCGTTGGCGCTATCCCCGTCTTTGAAGACAAAATCCTGCTGGCCCGTCGCGCCATTGAACCCCGCCGCGGGTTCTGGACAGTACCGGGCGGCTTTATGGAAAAGGGCGAATCCCTGCAAGAAGGCGCAGCGCGGGAAACGTGGGAAGAGTGCGGTGCCAAAATTGACGTTGGCCCCTTGCTCGGTATGTTCACTGTGCCCCACATTGCGCAGGTGCAGATCTTCTTCTACGCCGATTGTCCCGACGGCAAGGCCGTTGCCGGACAAGAATCGCTTGAGGTCAAATGGTTCGGCTTTGATGAAATTCCATGGGACGACTATTCGTTCCCATCGAGCAAGAAATCGCTCAGCCACTTCCTGAAGATCAAAGATCAGCCGCAAAATACGTGGGTGCCGCGCATGGAAACGCTCGACCCCGTTGGCCGCTAGCCGCTCGCTTCACCGCGCCCGCTACTTTCGGTTAATCAGCACAATGCCAATGCTGACCATCACCAGCGCGGCGACCAGTCTGAATGTCAGTGGCTCACCCAGCAACAGCACACCAAACGCCGCGCCGAAAACCGGCGTGAGGAAAATAAACGACGCCATTTGCGTCGCTGGATAGTGCCGGACAATCCACAGCCACGCGCTAAAGCCAAAGCACACAACAACCACAACCTGGAACACCACCACGCCGCCAATCAGCGGTGTGAAATCCCGGATCAGGGGGCCAAATACGGCGCTATCCGGCGCGATGATCGCCAGCATGACGCTGGCCGGGATCAGGATAATCGCTGAGATCACCAACTGGAACGACAGCTGCGTTTCGTTGCTCGCCTGACCAAAGGGCGTAAGCCGGATCGTCAGCGCCAGCAGCGCCCAGAACGCCGCGCCCAGCAAGCACAGCACGTCACCAAGCCAACCCAAATTGCCGCCCGCTTTCTCTGAGAACAACCGTTCGCTGAGCACCAGAACGACACCGGCAATCGCCACCGCAATGCCGACCCAGCGCACGGGGGTCAACCGCTCGCCGGGGATGAACAAGTGCGCCAGCACGGCCATCCACAGCGGCATGGTGTAGAACAGCAACGTGGTGCGACTGACCGTGGACAAGTCCAACGCGATGAACAGAAACAGGAACTCGGCCCCAAACAGGAAACCGATGAACAGCCCGGGCAGGATGTAGGCGCGCTTAATCGTGTACCGCTTGCCCATGGCGTAGACGAAAATCGTCATCACCAGAGCCGCCAGCGCCGAACGAAGCCCCGCTTGAAACACAGGCTGCAACCCGGTGTTCACGAACTTCACCAAGACTTGGTTAAAGGCCATGAGCATCGTGAAACCAACCATAGCGGCAACGCCGGTGGAGTCGAAATGGGTTTTGCGGGTGTTGTCGGTCACGAAAAAGGGCCTCACTGAAAACGTACAGCGAGACCCTTACACGGTTCACATAGGTTTCAAAGCCTTGGCTTTAGGCCGGGCCGGAGCCTACTGAAGGAAACCCGCCATTTCCGCTGTGTCTTGGCCTTTGTAGACAGACACTTCCTCGCCATTGGCGAAGAAAATCAATGTGGTTTTTGAAACGCCCACCGACCCAATGCGCGTTGGGGTGTCTGCATCATCGATGTCCACGGCAAACACTTTCACATCGCCATAGGTATCGGGATCAGCCTTGAGCAAGCTGCTGAGCGCACGTCGCTGCGCCTTACAAAACGGGCACCACGTCGCCCACGTGTTGATGACGACGCGCTCGCCGTTCGAAACCGCTTCCTGCGCCGCCGCGGGATCCCAGTCCATAAAGCCAAGGTTAGCGTTGGTATCGGCCTGCGCTGCGCTGCCAATTGCGAAAACTGCAAACAGGATCGCTAGCACACTAGAAATGCGTTTCATCATGATTCTTGTTCCTTACATAAGGGTGTAGGGCGCGATGGCATCGCAATACCCTTTCTCCCCTGTGTGGAGCAAAAATCGGTCCTAACGGTCCAGTAAGAAGCCCGTGAAGAAAAGTTTATCACGGACCGGTCTGGTGCGCTTAGCCGCCAAGATCAGCACCGGTGAGCGCTTGGGCGAATTCCTCAGCATCAAAGGGCTGCAAATCCGCCGCTGTCTCTCCCACGCCAATGGCATGCACGGGCAAACCAAATTTATCCGCCAAAGCCACCATCACACCGCCCTTGGCTGTGCCGTCGAGCTTGGTCACGATCAAGCCGGTGATGTCCGCTGTTTTCCGGAATATTTCGACTTGGCTCAGCGCGTTTTGACCCGTCGTTGCATCGAGCACCAGCAGCGTATCGTGCGGCGCATCGGGTTGCACCTTTTTGATCACCCGCACGACCTTGGACAACTCGTCCATCAAATCGGCCTTGTTGTGCAAGCGACCGGCGGTGTCCAGCAGGACGATGTCAGCGCCGGTTTCCTTGGCCCGCGTGATGGCTTCAAACGCGAGCGCCGCAGCGTCAGAGCCCTGCTCCTTGGCCACAATTTCAGAACCCGTACGATCCGCCCAGATTTTAAGCTGCTCAATCGCTGCCGCGCGAAAGGTATCGCCGGCAGCCAGCAGCACTTTGTGCCCGCCATCGGTGAAATGTTGGCTGAGTTTACCAATGGTCGTTGTCTTGCCTGAGCCATTGACGCCAACAACCAAAATGACGTGCGGGGCGTTGCTGGTGTCGATCTCCAGCGGGATTTCAACCGGGCGCAAGATCGCCGTAATCTGCTCGGCCAGCGCCAGACGAATGTCCTCGTCGGAGACTTCTTTGTTGAAACGGGTTTTGGCGAAATCAGCGACGATTTTCGCCGCCGGTGCCGCGCCCAAATCAGCAAGGATCAAAGCGTCTTCCAGTTCTTCGAGGGCGTCATCGTCGAGTTTGCGCTTGTTGAACGCCCCGGTAATGCCGCTGGTGAGCTTCGCCGAAGATTTAGCCAAACCGCCGGTGAGACGGGACAGCCAAGAACGCTGCTCTGGCTCTGGCTCTGGCTCTGGCTCTGGCTCTGGCTCTGGCTCTGGCTCTGGCTCTGGCTCTGGCTCTGGCTCT
>ENA-OQVM01000622-OQVM01000622.1-marine-metagenome-genome-assembly--contig:-NODE-622-length-54082-cov-7.445403_pt1 | contig 54082 bp, 43 predicted proteins | sample MGYA00237776_ERZ505498 | MGnify/ENA primary metagenome ERZ505498 (study PRJEB26159, sample SAMN06265151) | marine metagenome | isolation source: Helgoland LTER site | place: Germany:Helgoland, sampling...
CCCGTGGCCGGATGGACGGATAGCAACCAAACTGAACATTATGCCGGTAACCTTGGAAGTTCAGATGTAAATATGACCATTGATGATGGGTTGCGAATCTATGCAGCTCTTACATTTGTTGAGAATGAACCAGTTGGCACTTTGATCGGGCAGTTCCAGGCTTATGATCGCGATGAGTGGGCGGTTCTCTCCTATACCTTTACCAATAGTTTTGGTGACCAGGATAATGCATGGTTTAGCCTGGATGAGAATGGCACTCTGCGTACGACCAGGCGTTTCGATTTCGAGACAGAACCGAGTGAGTATTCAGTAGGTGTAAGGGTGAGCGACGAAAGAAATACTTTTACCGAGGCTGAGTTTAGCATCTATTTACTTGATGAGTTTGAAGACCTGGATGCCGATGGGATTGAGGATCATTTAGATGACGATATAGATGGCGACGGATATCCAAACGATGAGGAGACAAACTATGGTTCAGACCCGCGTGACCCCACCTCCCTTGCCAATCGAGGTCCTGTCGATCTGAACAGTTCCAAGAGTCTAAGAATATTTGAGAACCAACCGGTAGGAACTTGGGTGGGCGAGGTTAATGCCACCGATCCGGATGGAGATTTAATAAGTTATCACTTAATAGGAGGAGGAAATAATAATTCCTTCTTTACGCTTGATCAGAATGGTACACTCAAGACTGCAACGGTGTTTGATTACGAACTCAACGCATCCAATTATATAATCGTTGTGGAAGCCAGGGATGAAAAAAATGCATCGGTGGTTGAAGAATTTACAATCGAGTTGTTAGACTTAGATGATACGAAGCCACAGATCGTACTGCTCGGCCAACCTGAAATTCTACACCCTTACCGAACAACTTTTAAAGATCCCGGTGTTGAAGCTTATGATTTAGTAGATGGGAATTTGACGGGTCAAGTAATGATTTCTGGCCTTGTAAAATCAAATGTACTGGGTGAATACGAACTTGTTTATCGGGTGGTTGACGAAAGTGGAAATAATGCAGATCCAGTTACTCGCCTGGTAGTTGTGGACGATTCAAATTTTGATCGAACCCCCAAGCATTTAACATCCCTTGATTGGCTGGGAGTTGAGGAAAATAAACCTGTAGGGACTTATGTTGGTCAATTTAATGCGACCGATCCAGATGAAGGAGAAATGATATACTCTTTGGCAGTAGGGGGAGTGGATAATGCGAAGTTCGAACTTTCGGAGAGTGGAGTTTTGCGGACAAAGGAAGTTTTTGATTTTGAGAAGATTTCTGAATATACGATTCGTGTAAGAGGAACTGTAAGTACTGGTCAGTTTATTGAGGAAAACTTTTCTGTCTTCGTTTGGGACCAAGTGGCACCAATTGTGGATACAAAACCAGTCGAGGAACTCGAAAGTGGAATTATTCGTGCAACTGGAGAAATTCTTGATGATGTAGCCATAGGTAGCCTCGAAACCGGCTTTTATATAAGTTTTGATCAACCTTTTTACGACCCTTCGAAAGATGGGGTGTTTAGGATTCTGCAAGCCACAGATTCGATGACATTCAAATTTGAATTCTTTCCCGGTGAGGATGTTAAAAAGGTCTATGTTATGGCTTTTGCCTCCAATGAAGAAGGAGAGAATCTTGGATTATTAGAAGAGTTTGAAAATGTAAATCGTGGGGGATTTGATAACCGCAAGCTTGGTGATGTATGGACGGGTGCTCTCCGTATCGAAGGAAACCCTGGCTGGTGGAATAGCTGGTGGTTTGGCACTTATTTCAAAGGGGATGGCGGTTGGTGGTACCATATCGACTTGGGTTGGATCTACCCGAGTGGGGGTCAGGGTAATGGTTTGTGGTTGTGGAAAGAGGGACTTAACTGGGTGTGGACCCGGCAATCCGTCTACCCCTATTTGTACTCCCATGATCTTGGGTCGTGGTATTATTTTTATGGCGAGTTAAACCAAAAGCGCATGCTCTTTGACTATGGTAGTCAAAGATGGAAATACCTCAATGATTCCGGCGTGGACGAGAGCAAGGGAGAGGAACTTGAGTAATGAGATTATTTGATTTTTCGAGGTTTCTTATAATGTTGGCAGCAGTGTTGCAAACAACACTGTACGCTCAGGATGGAAAGTCAGATAGGGGTGCATTTATCCTGATTTCCACCTCGGGCGATGTACAGTACCTAAAGAGTAACGGTCAGAATAAATCTGCAATCAAAGTTGGTGCTGTTATACCAACAAGCCATACAATCAAGACGGGTGCAGATGGAAAACTTGTTGGCTTGTTGAGTAATGGTACTCTGTTGACGATTACCGAAAATACCCGGATGAAAGTGGCCAGCTTTGAGCAGGAACCTTTTGTCGACGATGGTCGGAAGTTGGCCGAGTTGCCAGGGGAACCTAGTGCTTCCGAGGTTTTGATTGATTTGGATTACGGAAGTTTGGTGGTAAAAACCAAGAAATTAAACAAGGCATCGAGCTTTAACATTGATTCTCCTGTTGGGGTGGCGGGCATACGCGGTACGGAGTTCCAAATGGCAGCACAACCTAATCAGGGTGTGCAGTTGGATGTGACCGAGTCTATAGTTGCCTTTACCCCGCCTGGTGGCGGAGAGGCAATACCAGTAAGTCAGGGCAGTGGCTTGAGTGTCTCTCCAAGTGGAGTAGCCACGCAACGCCCAGTTAATCCTGTAGTAGCAACCAAGATTGAGAAAACTAACAAAGCGGCCACAGAAGCTACCCAAGATTTTTCACTTGGTGAAGTAGCCGGGGCGATGGAACAATCTGCTGCTAATGATAACCAAGTTGTAGAGCCTGAAGAAGTTTCGGAATCCAAGGATGGAGAGGTTGAATCAGTGCCAATGGAAGAAGAACAACCTTTGGAGTCATCCAGCGAGGAAGAGGGTGGAGCTGAACCGAGGAGTGGCGAATCATCTTCGGGTGGGAGCAATGAAAATCCTGAGTTAGGAGCATCAGAAGAAGCACCAAGTGGAAAAAAGTCCGAGAAGGCAAGCAAACCAACTACCAAGAAGTCAAAAGCTTCACAGTCAAAGGTTCAACAGCCTGACAAATCTTTGCTTTTAGAAAACAATTCTGAACTTAAAAAGAACCAAAAACTTGCAAGGTATGGGCTGAGTAAAGAACAGGTTGCCAGGTACGACCGGTTATCTGCAGAGGCTCGGCTTGCTATTTTGGATGAGCCTGCGCAAACGGTGACTCGTTTGCTTGGTATTTCAGGATTTAATGCGGGGAAAGCAGACATATTTTTTAGTCACGATCGTGAAACCAGGGAACTATTCATGACGGTGACTGACGATGTTTTACTCGCCATGCTGGATCCCACGGTGGATAAAGTTTTACTCAAGGAGTCGTTGTACAAGCTTAAATTTAATGCGGTGCAACCTGGAAGAATTCCAGTCGTTAATCAGGACGAGGTATTAAATGCTCGTGCCATTGCCCTTGGCGATCGATTAAAGGAGAGCGAAAATACCCAGCTTATGGAGGAGCTCCTGGAAATGTCCGGTGGTACTTTAAATGAGTATTGGATTAGGATTGGCGAAGTTGCTGAGGTATTGACCCATAACCTTGAGGTCTCTGACTTCTCAGCGATGCCAGGTTTTTCAGCCCAGGAAGTATGGGAGAATCCGTTTTTTCTTGAGCTAGCCAATGCCTATGAGCAATTAGAAATTGATGGATTGGTAAACGGGGCGGATCGGGTGCTGGGAGCAGACCATTTAATCGTCGAAGAAAATGCGCTAGCTTTTGGAAGCCATTTTTCCAACGGGGTGGAAGAGGTAGTCTTGCTGAGTCGAAAATCGATGAGTTTTCGTGGAGATTTTAACTGGGATTCTTCAACTAATCAGGGCACTAGGTTGGTAGTGATGAGTGCTGGTGATTTTGAAATAAGCAAGGGTGCGTCCCTTCATTCTGCAACCAGTGATTTAGTTATTGCGGCAAGGCAGGACTTATTGCTTGAAGAGGTAAACCTGGCCGCACGGGAGGTGGCAATTCGGGGGATGCGCGATGTCACCTTAAACGAGGTGAAAATAGATGCTTCGATGCTTGCCACGATCAAAGCCCGAAGAGATCTGAATGTAAACGGGCTGGACTTTAAGCAAGATATTTCTCGCATCGTGATGGAGGCACAAACCATGAGGCTGAGGAATGTTAATTTTCCAGGAGCGGCCCAGGTTAGGCTGAATAGTTTGAAGGGGGCAATTGATGGTCGCTATCCAAATTTTGGAAATGTTTCTGCTGCCCAACAAATTGGCCGGGTAAACTTTATTGAGAATGTACGCTCAGCCGGAAATTTGCTTAAGGATCGTCCGAGCTTTGATCAGCATGGTCAGAATATCAAGATCGGGAAGATTGCCCGGCCATAAAAGACTATAATTTTGGGGGTCGAGTATGGTTAAATATATAAGAAAACTTGGTGGTGTTTTGGTGTTGTTTTCTTGTGCGTCCGTTTGGGGGGAAGAGTTTAGTAGGCCTAGAGATTTCTCTAATTTTGAATCGAATTTAGGTGAGCAAAAATTGGTTGATATTGTACGCCCTTGGGTTGGGCCAACATTGAACGAATTAGCACCTGGTGCAATTCCACTTGGGTCGATGAAAGGGAAGACTTTCTTGCCAGCAGAAAATTTCGGAAAAAAACCAGAGCCTCTAATTCCGGTAAATGTTGAAAAACCTATTAAACTGCCTGAAAACCAAAACTTCCCTTTGGAATTTACCGGGCAACCAGTCCCGGTAAATAATTCTGCACCGGGATGGGTGGGACCTTTGCCCTCGGAGTTAGCTCCTCGGGCCATTCCTTTAGGGTCATTGGCAAACCGCAAGGTGATTAATCGAACAAAACAGTCTAATTACAGCAAGCCTGCGGTAGATACTAAAGGGAACGAAAAGAAGGATAATTTTTTGCGTTTGAATACTTTCTTCAGTTCACGACCGTATTACACCTACAATGTTTTGCGCATTCGTGACGGAGAAGATGAGGCCGGCGTATGGGAAAATCTTTTGGGAGCTTCCTTTTCTACCAGGCCATTGGCTGCAGGCCGTTACCTCACCCTCATACCCAAGCTTGATTTGATGATGCAGGTCGCTTCCTATGAAGATAAGGAGGTAGGCGGTGCAAACCTCCAAGACCTGCTTGGCTATCGTTTCGGGTTGATTAAGGCAGGGATTGATTTTGAATTCCCAAGAGATTATTCCCTCAAGCTTGGGTACGAGTATGACTTGTTAAATAGTTTGGATACAGGCGATAAAATGTTCGACGCATGGGTTCCTTCGATTGGAGCAGGAAAAATCTTTAGCTTGGGAGAAAGTTCCCTGTTGTTGTTGGAAGCCAATGCAAGGTACTCGATGACAGATCGTCAAATTGCCAATCCTTTACCCGGACAATTTCCGGATGACGGTGACAACCTTCAGGTAGGCGTGAGTCTAATGCTTATCAAACTTTTGGGATCAGACGGACAATTTATGCTTATGCCAAGTTTGAGTTTTTCGAGGTCAGAGTATTTAAATCATGATAACGACGGCCGTATTGACTGGACGACCACTCTTTCTTTAAATGGAAGTTGGCAGGCTACTGAATGGTTAAGCCTCGATCTCGGAATTACTTGTTCCATTTTGCGGATGAATGAAGTGGGGCAACTTCTTCAAGGACCCTCTTCACGCTATGAAGCTTTGGATCTTGGGGGATCGATCATGGCTTCTCATGCCTTTTGAGTAAGGACCGATTTATTTCAGGATAACCTATTGGTGTATAAATTTGTATTCTTCTGATTTTTATTATTATTTGAATCTATGAACATTAAACTCCTACCCCTCGTTATGGTCTTTTTTGTGGGGGGTTGTTTCAATAAAAAATGGAAACAAAAGCCCGATCACGTCTACCTGGAGTGCAACACGGAGAATGAAAATAGTGAGAAGCTATCTTAGTTCAAAAGTTTGTCCAGTTGGGGGATTAAAGCTTGTTGCGTTGGTCGTATTTACTTTCCTCTTTGCTTTTTTAAGTCAGCAGTCAGAGGCCAAAAAATTTAATGGGTTGAAAGTGCATGGGGACTACCAAATTTTAGAGCCGATTGTTTCTGAGGTTCCATCCAATCGATCAGGGGTGACTCGTTCAGATGTATTATCCACAGTGAAGAAAAAAATGTGGGATTTGGGCATCAGACCAGAGCGTCCACGTGAACAATCTCATTTTTTGGAAATCGAATTAGTAATCCTTTCAAAGGGTACAGCTTTCAGCGTGGAGGTATCCCTCAAAAAAATGGCGCAGGCTTACGGTTATGATCCCAAGGTAGTAGGCTCAATTATTACGCTTAATCAAGGAAAGTATGGAATGTTTGGAAATGCAGGGCGGGACAAGTCCTATGTTTTGGATGTAGTCGAAGAGGTGTTGGAAGATTTTATAGCCGATTACAAGGATTCAAACCTTGAGTAAGTATCAACCTTTCTATCAAGCGGAAGGAAGAAAAATTTAGGATCCTGTACCTTCGAGTTTGTCCCTGATCGATTTGCGGATTTTTTCACCGGCAAAGTCGAGCAGAGTAACGATTACAAGGATACAGAGCAGAACGAGGGAAAACTTGTTCCAACTATCTGCCGATTCTGCGTAGAGTTTAAGATGCAAACCGATACCACCTGCTCCCACATATCCAATAATACTGGCCGATCGAACATTGTATTCCAGCATCCATAAGCAATGACTCCAAATAATGGGGCGTGCGTTGGGCCACAATCCGTACTGGAAAGCTTGTAGTCTACCGGCCCCAAGAGATTGCAGTGCTTTTTGAGCACTGAGATCAGCAGATTCAAAGGTTTCGCTAAAAAATTTGGCAAGGTATCCAACGCTGTAAAGCGTAAGAGCGATAACTCCTGCGAGGGAGTTTGAACCCACAATGACCACCGCAAGCAGTGCCCAGAGCAAACTGGGGATGGTGCGGATCATATTGAGGAGCATACGGGTAGGCCAGAGTAACCAGGCTGGTGAAACATTACGAGATGCTCCAAGAGAAATAATAAAGGATAGAAAGATGGCCAAAAGAGTGGAGACCAAGGCGATTTGCACAGTCTCGAGCAAGCCAGCAAGGGTACGGTCGAGAATAGACCAGTCGGGTGGGAAAAATTGGGCGGCAAAGCGAGAAAGATTTCCGAGGTAATCCAAATCCCGACCCGAGCCCTCGATGGCTGGCAGCGCGCCTAGGGCCGCTGCCAAAAAGAGTAAAAAAGTTACGCCTAAAAGATCAAACCGGCTATGCCATGGAAGGTCAGGCTTCATGATTCTGTCGGCTTTGTGAGGGTTTCCCAGCTCCATGATGTCGGGTCTGATGGGTGTAGACGAAGGACGAAGTCGGCAAAGCGTTGGACTTGGTCTTCGTCGTGGAGAGAGCAGACCAGGCTGCCTCCTTTTTGCGTTTGTGAATCCTTGAGGATTTGCAGTGTTTTACCAGCCCATTCGTTATCGAGGCTGGCTACTGGTTCGTCCGCAAGTAACAGGCGGGGGTTGGACAATAAGGTACGGCAAATGGCGAGTCGTTGACGTTCTCCTCGTGAGAGAGTCGATGCCCATTGACGAGATTTTCCGGCCAGTCCAAATTTTTCCAACCAGTTGTTGGCGGCTTCTTTTTCCTGCTTGGGGAAATTAAAGAAGGTGGAAATTCCGCTGTGCCTACCAAGGCATCCACCCAGAGCATTGTGGAGGGCACTGGCACCATCTGCCAGTTGAAGATCCTGGAAGATCATGGCAGTATTTTGTCCGCCTTGTAGGTGAGAGCATACTTTGCCTTCGTCTGCCTGCAGATCTCTGGCAAGTAAGCGAAGCAGGCTGGTTTTGCCAACACCTGATGGACCGGTCACTCCCACAAAAGATTGGGGGGGGATGGAAATACCAAGGTTACGAAAAAGCCAGCGTTGTGAAATACAAAGACCGAGGCCTTCAGTTTCCAATAGGGAGGAATTCATCAATTCTCGACCGGGGGGAACTTGCCCGGTCAGGGCTTGAGGTTTTTTTGGGTTTCGATGGCCTCGCGCGTCACTCGAAGGTGTTCAGTTTCATCTACTTCGGTTAGTTCCCCGTTAAATACCTGGTCGCGTAGGGTCGGGTTTTCCTGATTCATTGAGAGTAGTGCATCCCGAAGAATTGCAGTGTCAGATTGCGATAAGGATGTCCGCACGCAGAGGGTATGTGAAGGTACCGGACCTTGTTTTTGTACGATGCGTAAACGAGCTTTTTGGGCGTCGGTCAAATACTTGTTATCCCCGGTGAAAACATAATCGCTCACCGCAGCGGCTTCCACTTCTCCACTGAGGACTTTTTCAACCGCCGATACATAGCCAGTTCCATAAATAACTAATGAAAAGAAATCGGTCAGAGATTTCTTTGGGCCTACCAATTTGCGTTTGGCCATATCCCAAACTGGAATGAGGTAACCCGAGGTGCTTGAACGACTGGCAAAAGCAACCGGCTTACCCTTCAATTCTTCAATAGATTGATAGTTTTTGTTTTTCAAACTTAGCCAAATGCTTTGGTAGTTGGGTAAACCGTTCTTTAAATGAATCAGCAAAACGGATGCAGTTTGTTGGTCGAGGTTTCGAGCGGCATCGGTAGAGCTAAGGTAGCCAAGGTCGAGTGTTCCATTGCGGAAAGATTCGACCACCACGGAAGAATCGGTGGGGATTAGAACTTCGACTTCCCGGGAAAGTTTTTTGGAAAGGTAAGCTTCGAGAAATTCTTTTTCAGCCAGCATCTTTTCTGGGTTCTTGTTCGCTTTTAGGGCGATAACAACTTTCTTGAGAGATAGTTCGCTGGGTACATCTGACTGGGGAAGAATTTCTTCTTGCACAGGGGAAGTACATGAGATGGTTGCTTGGACAAAAAGCATGGCCAAGCATACACTAATTGGAGGGATACTGATTTTTTTTCGGTTCATTCAACTAACAGGTTTCATATTGAGACTGAGTCTCAATATCATTAACAGGTGTATTACTTTAGTCAATTAGGTTACGCAACAAAGGCTTAGGTTGGGTTGCCTTGTAAAAGCTGAAAAAGTTTTTCAAGGGTTCGATCAGAGGGCGAACCCTGGGACTCGAACCAGGAGACTGCATTTTGTCGAAGTTCTTTTCTGCCTCGCGAATTTTGAGCCAGAGAAAGTAGTTCTTTTTGGGCGGATTCTTTAGATTCGGTGGTTTGAATGGCTTCGTGAATAAGTAGGTCTCCGCAAGTTTGTTGAAAATTTTGAAAGTTTGGACCCAAAACCAAAGGGATTCCAAGTGCAATGGGTTCGATTGGGTTTTGTCCGCCCCGGTTGGGTGTCAGAGTTTTTCCTCCAAAGGCAAGGTCTGCACATTCGATGAGTTTACTAAGTTCGCCGGTAGTATCTGCTAAGTATACTAAAGTGCCGGTAGGGGCTTGTTTTTTTTGCGTACGTTGGTGGTAAGGGAGGCTCTTTTGTTGGAGCATCGATGTGATCTGCCTTCTTCTTTCCGCATGCCTGGGTACTAAGAGGAGTCGGGCATCAAACTTTAGGTCCCGCAATTCCAAGAGGGTATCAACGAGCATTTCTTCCTCTCCCTGCCAGGTAGATATACCAGTAAGTACAAAGGAATCTTCACTGAATCCAAATTCAGTTTTTAATTTTACTGAGTCAGACTGGTCAAGTTGGGGCGAGGTAACGGCGTCCACCTTGAGGTTTCCAACAACTTCAACACGGTCGTGCGGAATGCCAATCTCTATCCATCTTGAACGCTGTCTTTCTGAGGTGGTAAGGATTTCAAGTCCTTTGGGTAAGAGCAAGCTTCGGGCTATCGGGGATGATTGCAGCCGGTTAAATGTACGATCGGAAAGTCGGGCGTTAATGACCAGGGCAGGTATGCCTCGAAGACTAGCCTGATGAAAGTGTTCAGGCCACAATTCGCTGTCTACAGTAAGAATTAAGTCGGGTTTGATTTTCGCCCAGGCCAATCGGCTAACTGGCCACCAATCGAGAGGGAAGGGCCCTTGGGCAAGTAGCGAGTTTTTATAGCGTTGGGAAGCCATAAGTAAACCGGTACTGGTTGTCCCCGTGAGTACAATTTCGATGCTTGTGTTCTTTTGGAGTTGGTCAATTATTTTAGAAAGCGAGGAGAGTTCGCCAACGCTGACCGCTTGTATCCAGATGCGCTTACAGTCTGCTTTTTTGGGGGGAAGTGTAGGAAATAGGCCAAGGCGATAGGAGATTTTGTAGCTGTATCCACCTCGCCTGAGCATTCGGTATATAAAGTAAGGCGACACAAGGAGAGCCAGAAAAGGAAAGGCGAGACGGTAGAAAAATATCATGGGCAATACTGTCCTGTTTACCGTTGCCAGTTCGGGTTGGATGAGGAATGATTCAAGGCAATTTCTTATATGATGAATTCTGACCGAATCGCGAAACTTTTTTCTGATTGCAAGGCCGAAGGTCGTTCGGCCTTTGTGGCATATGTCTGCGCTTGTGATCCTGACTTTGATCGTTCTTTGGAGGTCTGCAGGTCTTTGATTAAGGAGGGCGTGGACATTTTGGAACTTGGTGTTCCTTTTTCCGATCCGCTTGCGGATGGCTTGACCAATCAATTGGCCGCTCAACGGGCTTTGGAGGCTGGGTGTACTCAGGAAGATGTTTTTCGTTTGGTTCGTGAAATTAGGACCTTCTCCGAGATACCCATTGTTTTTTACACTTATTATAATTTGATTTTTTCTCAGGGAATTGAAAATTATGCTCGAAAATCAAAAGAAGCAGGAGTGGATGGTCTGCTAACTCTAGACTTGCCACCTGAAGAGGCAGATGAATTGCTCGATGCATGCAAAGAAAGTGAGTTGGCCAATATTTTCATCATTGCCCCGACTACCCCCAAAGAGCGTATTGTTAAAATTGCTAAACGAGCTTCTGGGTTTTTATACTATGTCTCCCGGGAGGGGGTGACCGGAGAGCGAGATGATTTAGCCGGTGATTTAGACGAGCGGGTCGCAGCCATTCGCGAGCACACTGATCTTCCTTTGGTTGTGGGTTTTGGAATTTCTTCGGCTCAGCAAGTTGTTGAGGTTGCCAAGGTTGCTGATGGAGTCGTTGTGGGTAGTGCATTGGTAAATTGCATTCCCCAAAACTTGGAGAGTACTCCTAAGATGCTTGCTGCAATTGAACAAAAGACTCGGGCTTTGGTGGGCGGTCTAACCGCTGCATAAAGGCTGCTTTGTAAACTTGAGTTCCATGGGTGCTACAGTCCGGGAACTTTGGTTACTAGGAGGAGTAACTGCCGCTGGTAAGACCGGTTTGTCAATCGAATGGGCAGAAAAAAATGGTGCAGAAATTATTTCCTGCGACTCTGTATCTTTCTATCGCGGCCTTAATCTCGGTTCGGCCAAGCCATCTATAGAAGAGCAAAAACAGATCGTTCATCATGGGCTTGATCTTGCCGACCTTAGCGAAACCTATGATGTCCGCCAATTTCATGCATATGCCCGTAGAAAAGTAGAGGAAATTCTTAACCGTGGAAAAAAAGTTCTTTTAGTGGGAGGAAGTGGATTTTTTCTTGATGGATTTTTGCGTCCGATATCAGACGGTGTTGAAATTGAGCAGCAGGTTAGAAATGAGGCAGAAAAACTTTTTGAAACGGGTGGCCTTTCCAAGATTCTTAAAAAGTTAAATGAGTTAAACCCGGATGGTCTTGCCGGTTTGGATGCGAAAAACCCTCTACGGGTATTGCGGGCATTGGAAAGATGTATGCAGACGGGCCTTTCCTTGAATGATTTAAAAGATGAATTCGCCAAGATGCCGCTGCCTTATCAAACATTTCAAAAAAAACTGGTTTGGTTAGACCGTGAAAATGATGACCTCCTTGCACGCATTGAACAGCGGACACAACAAATGCTTGAGGCAGGTATGATTGAAGAGACTGAGCGTGCGATTTTGCAGGGGATTGACAATCATGTCAGTCTTGCTTCCTCGGTAGGGTATAGGGAAGTAATTGAGTTTTTAAAAAATGGTGGTGAGGTTGAAAACTTGTCTAGGTCGATCACTAGGTCTACCCGCCAACTAGTTTCGAAGCAGCGAAAGTGGTTTAGGAAAAGGTTTCCCCAGCAATCTCACTTCATTATAAAACCCAACGATCATATATCGTCTGAAGATTTACCATGGGTGGGGGGCACTTGACCGATTCCATGGATCGACTTAGCTTAAAAGAATAGTTTTTTAAGATGAATCCATTACGCAGCGTTGCCATAGTTTCCAACCTGACCAAGTCTGGCACGGGTGAAGTAGCCCGGATTTTGGCAGAAATTTGCAAGAATCAGGGAGTTGAGGTTCGGCTGACTGAGGAGTTTCCATGTCCGGCTGGATTTCTCAAAGGGATGGATGCCTGTTTTTCAGTTGGGGGAGATGGTACATTGCTAAATATTTTGGAAGAGGCCATTGTCCATGAGGTCCCCGTGGCGGGAGTCGGCTTGGGTAAGCTTGGTTTTTTAGCGACCTTACCCCCTGATGATCTTAAAAAATGTTTACTCCCTTTGCTTCAGGGAGATTTCCATGTGCGCCGAAGGAGTCTGCTGGCTTGTCGTGAAGCCAGAGGGAGCGAGAAGTTGGCCCTAAACGATTTTGTGATCAAAAGTGGTATAGCCGGCCGTCTTGGAAGGTTTTCAGTTTTTTGTGGGAGCGAAAGGGTGGCGGACTATGCATCGGATGGGATCGTTTTTAGTACGCCGACCGGATCGACTGCTTACAACCTCGCTGCGGGTGGACCAATTGCTCATCCGGAGGCAGAGGTCATGCTGATGACCCCGATCTCCGCACATAGCCTGACTAGTCGCCCCCTCGTGTTTCCTTCCGGAATAAACCTCAGGATAGAGGGTGGTGAAAACAACACGCTTCCCCATGTCTCGGCAGATGGTGGTGAGGCTTTTTCTCCATCTCCCTACTTCCCGTTGGAAATCTTTGTTTCTTCAAAGACTTTTCCTTTGATGGAAACGGTTGATCATTCGCATTTCAAGGTCTTGCGAAACAAATTGAAATGGGGATGATTAAACTTCAAGGAATCGGTTAGGATGCTATCTGCAGGCACACGAATTGGTCCGTATAATGTCCAAAAGTGGATTAGGGAAGGATTTTGTGGCCAAAGTTACTCAGGGGAAGCAAGTTCTGGGGAAGAGAAAGGACAGTTAAAGTACCTGAAGTTATTTCATCGCGAACTTTCTGAAAAAGAAGGATTTACCGACTACTTTTCTCAAGAATGTCGAGCTATTCAACAGATTGAAGGGCGCGGGGTTTGGCCGATGCTTGCAAGTGGCACTCTCAAGTGGAAGCACTGGATATCCTTTGCTTGGTTTGATGGGAAGATCGTTCAAGTACCCACACCTAGCCAATCCGAAGACAAAGAATTTGAGGAGGTTGCTTTACGGTCCTTGGCAGATTGGCTTGCTCACGATTCTAATCGTATTGGCCCAGAAGAATTAAAGTCGATCATAATTGACATGCATTGCGGGTTAAACCGGGCACACGCATCGGGAGTTATTCATGGTAATTTAAAACCTAGTAATATTTTATTGAAGGAAAAAGAGGACGGGGATTTCGTTGCCTGGATATCTGAATTTGCCCTGGCTAAACTGTGCTGCTTCCAACCGCTTGGGGACGATATTAAAAATGTAACTGCCTTTTCTTCTCAAAGCTTGCAATACCAAGACTCTCTTAATGAAAGCCAGGCTTACCGCCCGCCGGACACCAACCTTTTGGAAATACCGGAAGAGAGTTGGGATCTCGTAGCAATGGGAAGCCTCGCTCAATCGATTATCCAAAAAAGTGAGAAACCCAGCGATGAATGGTTAGCTTGGCAAGTCTGGGCAGGGAAAGCGGTAAATCGCGATTTTTTTACAGTTGCTCAATCGATGGAGGCTATTCCAGGAGTCGAAGATTTGTCGGTTTACGGAATGGTTTCGGAAAAAAAGAATGGTGTGAACAGCCTAACAAACGAGGAGGTTAAAAAGCAGCGGGAATGGGAATGGGAGAGAGAACAAAAGGTGAAGTCGTCCACTTTTCGAAGAAATATGACTGGATTGGCTGGTTCTTTGTGTCTGCTTATTTTTTTATTTTCTAAAATATATTTATATTTAAACCCATCTCCCTGGGTTGAGTATTCAATGGAGGGTGCATCGGACCGGTATCAACTTGGTTTTGGAATATGGTCAGGTAAGGCATGGGGGATTTTGCCCGCCGTTTATGATGATAATGGAGAGGGCGGACAAGATGTCGCGGGAGAATGGGAAAAAGTGGATGGAAACTTTCGCTTGAATTTTCGAAAATTTAAAAAAGTGGACGAGGACGAGTCCGGGAAAAAACTTTGGCAGTACATTGGCAAAGGAGCCACTCGTCCCGATGATTATTATGCTTGGTCTGATCATCTGTTTTTTGATCGAAGTAAGAGGGAATTACTTTTTGTTAAACGAGTGTATGATGAAGATGTATTTCTGCCTGGGCAACGAGGGCAGGAACCTCTCCGGTTGTTCCCAGAGGTGAGGATGCGCCGGAGTGCGGGGGAAATAAAAAAGGCGGAACTAGTCTTTACTCAAACAGACAAAGCAGGGCCGAGTTGGTCACTTTTCCTTGGGGTTGGGTTTTTGTTGGCTTGTTCTATGTATCATCGAATTTTGGTTTCTATACCCAAGGATCCAGCGGGAAAGGATTGAGTTTCCTTAAACCTTTTTTCAAGATTCGATCCTGATGTTTGAATTTAGTATGCGCTGGGTAAAAAACTTCCTCCTGTATGGGGTGTTGTTTTTGCTTTCTTCTTGTCTGCATGAAGACCCCGAGGGTTCCTATGTGGGAGAGGTTAAAGACTGGGTCTATGAAGTTTTTGAGGGGAATTTAATCACCGATGGTAAAGAGTGCCGGGTCGAGCTGCTCTTATCACAATCCCCAAGCAAGTTGTCTGCGGAAATTCGTTTCGCCCATCCGCAAATGAAACCGGTTAGCCGACTAGGCACATGGGAGGTGGGAGATGGTGAAAGAATTATTCGTTTAGATGACGACAAAAAACCAGGAGAATTCTTTTTAATTAAGCGGGGTGTTCGCTATGCCTTTCAGTCCATAAAGGGTTTAAGGAATGACGACGGTTCTTCGCTTCTATTAATGCGAAACTTAGGAAAGTCGCGCAAGGCATCTTTCCCGATTGAGATTACATTTGGTGATAAGGGTGGGGCCAGGGTTGCAGGTGCAGGTCTTCCCCAAATGATGACAGGTGAATGGAGCCGCGTGAGTGACCGGGTTACTGTGACCATCAAGTTACCCAAGATTGTTCTGGAAGAGGAAGAAAATATACCCGAGGAAAGCTACAAGTATTTTTTACGCTGCTCTGAAGAGACTGAAAAAGCTTTGGTTCTAGAAAAGATGGTGGTTATGCGCCCCTTTGTTAAGGAAGATGGATCGAAGAGGCAAAGTTGGATGAGTTCATTAATTTTTTCTGATCGTCCGGTCTTGGTTGCCAAGTAAAATTATTGATCGATCAAATTGCAAAGATTTGACGTTAGGCGTGCTGTCTTCATCATGGATCTTTTAACAATTGGTTTGAATTGACGATCTTATGATTACAGCCCTTCAGCACTTTATTTCCAAAAAAGGTAAATTTGTATTTATACTTCTGCTCTTGTTAGTAGTGGTATCTTTTGTTTTGTACCTGTCCCAAGGATCCTCGGTTTTTGACCTGATGTCTGACGGTGGGCGAGAAAAGAAAGAGTTTTTCGGATATAATTGGAACGATCCGGATCAGAGACGTTTTCTTAGCGTGACCACCCGTGCAGCAGGTGCCATGGGGGTAATGTCCAGCCCTGGGCGCGAAGATATTTCCAAGGCAGGCACTGCTTACATGGAGGGACTGCAGCAACAAATCCAAGCAGCTTTTCGGGCAAATCCTGAGGAGGTTGATCGTGATGCCATGCAAAGGATGTTTGAATATATGCAGGCATGGCCAAATTTTGCTCCCGATTTTCAAGCTCGCGAAATTGCCCGGTCTGGATCTTATGATGGCGATTTTTTGGATGCAGCCATTGAGTCGCGTGTTGCCTTAGGTTTTCAGGCCGATGAGTGGGACTTCTTGTCCCCTCAGGTGAATCATCCTGCAGTTAATGCGGAATTCCTTAACTTTCTCAGCCGATTGGATCCTTCTTTGCAGTCAGAAGCAAACCGGTCCTCAGTTTTTTCGATGGTTGGGTCAAGATTTGGAATGTCTGCAAATGAACTGGAGTCCGTTCTTTATGCCGCTTTTAGAGACAACCAAATTGATCGGATTTACCAAACTCGTGGATTTGCATTGGCGGGCGAAATTAATGCCCTCAGTCACGAAAACGCATTTGCATGGGATGGGGATGTTGCTGTTCTTTCAGCAACCGCTCTGCCACTTAAAAACCTATCTTTCGGTCAAGTTAAACTTGCTAAGCTACCCAGTGCTGGTGATTCCTTATCCGTTTCTTACGGAACGAAAAAGTACAACTTTGTATTCAGTAAATCTGCAGCCGATACTAACGGTTCAACCGTTAAGGTTGTGCTTGGAAAGACTATTAATAAAAGTGCTTTAGCTTTAATTAATGCTCTTAATCAAAAGGACCTGGGGATTCTGGCAGTTGAAAAAAAGGGAAATATGATCTCTTTGGAACTCGAAAATGGTACGCTTGGTAAATCTTCGCCCTTAATTAAGAGCGATGCCAAGTCCATGGAGTTTAGGGAAATACTTTCGGATAAATTGCTAGCCTATTTCGAGGATAATCGGGAGTTGGATGTTTTTGCTGAAGAACCTCGTACCTTTGCCACTGCGATGGTCTTTGAAAATCAAAGCTTTCTAACCCCTCCAACGCCTGCTGATGAAGCAAGGCTTCGTTCCTACTTTGAACGAAATCGTTTGGATTTCCTCTCTGGGGAGGATTCCTCAGTCAAAGGAGATGGTAATAAAAGTGTTCCTCAAGATGTTAAATTTGAGGATGTTGCTGAGCAGGTTCGTGAAAAAGTAGCTGCACAAGATACCAATGATGCCAAGAGGGAGGCTAGTCGATTAGCACAGGAGTCAGCTCTTGATTTCCTCGATAACTTAAACACCTTTGCCGACCAAATAAAACGAAAGTTTCCTGACTTCTCCGCTTTGAGAAATTCCGATGAACTTGAGCGATTCTTGAGCTCTAGTGAAGCAAAGCAAAGGAAGGTTTCGTTTTCTGATTCTGAAATGGGAGTTCAGTCCATGGTTCTTGGGTTGGAGAGAAGAGCAAGTGAGCAAAGAACTAATCGAGAACCCTTGGAGGAAGTTTCATCATTAGATGAAGTACGCTTTTTTACCCGTTCTGTACGAAAATCCCGAAACGGGCAGGTTGTTTTTCTTTTGGACAGAAAAACGGATCGTCGTCCTGCTGCGTTCAAGAATTTACCCTTTTCAACTCTCTGCCGGGAATATTTAAGGCACTTGAAAGCTGATGCTTTTGCCAAGAAAATTGAAAGCATCAAAAAGCGTCTAATTGAGTCTGATAAGGCAGATAATAAAGATTTGAAAATTCATCAGTTCAGTAAAAAGAATTCAGGTACCGCTCAGGCATACTTTGATGCAAAGCAGAGAAATTCTCGTTCTAAGGTTCAAAAGCTTGAACAGGATAAAGCAGAATTGAAGGAAGAGGAATCGGCTAAAAAGGCCAGCCTTGATCGTCAAATTAAAAGCCTAAACTCTGGCATCGAAGAATTGAACCAAGAGCGATCAACAGTAATTTCTTTTCTTGAAGGGGCTGGTGCCCTGCCTGTTGATGGTAAGTGGGCTGAGATTGAAAGGAATGAGAATGAAGTCATCTTTGGCAAGCTTCGTGACATCTATTCGCTAAGAGGGAAGGCTACAGAAGCAGATGAAGCAGTCGCCATGCAAAGGAATTTGGAACTATCTAGAGGTATGCTTTCAAGAGATCAAATTCTCAGGGAGTTGGTATCATCTAGCCTCGAGGAATAAAATTCCCCACTTTTCAATTTCTTAGGTGGGATCTGGTAATCTCTCCCAACCAATAAAAAACTCAGTATTACCATCATTCCCTCTAGGTTCTGAGGTTGTTTCGATGAGTAAATGAGACCCGTTTAAGTTTAGATCGGCAAATTGTTTAATCTCTTCCAGGACTCTGAGGTGTATGTTTTTATCTTTTATAACACCACGTCCTAAATCCGCTTCTTTTTTGTGGCATTCAAACTGAGGCTTTACCAAAGCGGCCATGCGACCGTTGGTTTCAAGAAATTGCCAGGCTTCCCTTAGTACCTTACGAAGCGATATAAAGGACAAGTCCATCACAATTAAAGGATAACATGTGCGGGGTAGGTCGTTTAGTTGTAAGGACCTTAAATTCATTTTTTCGAAGTTGGTAACTCTATTGTCTTTTCTCAATTTGTAATGTAACTGGCCTCGGCCAACATCTACACAGGTTGATGATTTGGCTCCCATCTGTAAAAGACAGTCTGTAAATCCGCCAGTGGAAGCCCCAAGGTCCAAAATGTCTAAGTCACGAACCAACCATTTTGATTCTTTAATAAAATTTTCCATCTTTATTCCACCTCTACCCACATAGGGCATCGGTGTATCAAGTGTGAGTACTTCATTCGATGGCAAAAGTTGACTTGATTTGTGAATTTTTTCGCCTTTATACCGAACCTGGCCTGCCAAAATACAAGCTTGAGCTTTTGTACGACTATCGACCAAGCCGCAAAGGACCAATAATTCATCTGCACGTATTTTTTTGCTCATCTGTTTACAGGGTGCCGATCATGGCAAATCGTTCAATTACCGAATAACTTATTTATAGATTTCCATAGAATTTTGTAAAAAAACTTGACCCAAGTGGGTTAAAGTGGCAAGAAGTGGTGTGGAGTGGTAATTTATGCACGAATAAACAGAGCGAATGGAAAAAGAGACGACAACCTTCTTTGTAGGCGAGTTTACTCATGCTTTGGACAGCAAGGGGAGGGTTACTATTCCGTCAAAGTGGAGGATATCGGGAGACGAGAATACCTACCTGGCACTACCCAATCCCGGAGGTTATATAACTGTTTATCCACCCAAGATGGTAAGTCGGTTGGAGGAAAAAGTGGCAGAGGCAAGCCTCAGCGATGTAAGAGCTCAGGCACTCTTTATGGAATTATTTTCAAAAGCCCATTCATTTGGGTGCGACAAGCAAGGGCGAATCAATCTGAACGACAAGTTGTTGGCTCATGCAGGTATCAAGGGCAAGGCAGTCTTGGTGGGAAACTTCTCCGCTTTTGCTATTTGGTCTGTCGGGCGCTACGAAAAGCGGCCAGCCGAGGACCAGAGAAATATTTTCGATGCGATGAGGGAGTTGGGGTTATGATGCTTGGTAGCAAGTTTTGGACGACTTTTAGGGTGGTCGTCCTAAGAAGGGGATTTGACTCCGGGTGCCACCTCCTCCCTCGCGCTTCTTTTTTAATAAACGTCAATCTCGGGGGGGGTAGAAATGTATTGTGGTGCGGTTGAATTTGTATGTTCTCCAACAGCGGTGAAGCATATTCCCGTTCTGCTAGATGAATGCCTGGCTGCTCTTGAGCCTAGGCACGGTGGGTCGTTTGCTGACTTAACATTTGGTGGGGGAGGGCATTCCCGGGCAATTTTAGAGGCCAGTAGTGAGAATAATCTATTAGCGATGGATTGTGATCCGGATGCTAAGGATCGCTCGGAATCGTTTGTGCTTGAGTTTGATGATCGGTTTAATTTCTGCGATTCTTCATTCCGTGATCTTGATCAGTTTTCTTCGGCTGGTGAATTTGATGGCATTCTCATGGATTTAGGAATTTCATCTTTCCAGTTAATGGAACCCCTTAAGGGTTTTTCCTTCAGATTGGATGCCCCGATTGACATGAGGTTAGACCCGAGGGTGGGTCAAAGTGCGGCTGAATTTCTAGAGACTGCCTCCTATGAAAGCCTAGTCAGGGCGGTAAGGGAATACGGGGAAGAGAAAAGGTGGAGGCGAGTAGTAGAAGCGATTATTCAGGCAAGAGGAACAGGCCTTCTGTCACGAACAATGAGTGCTGCTGAATTGGTAAGTAATGCGGTAGGTGGGAGGAATTTTCGACAGCGAATTCACCCAGCAACGAAGACTTTTCAGGGTATTCGGATTGCGATTAATGGCGAACTTGAAGCTTTGGCGGTTACTTTACCAAAAGCATTTAGAGCGTTAAAGGAAGGTGGCGTTCTGGCAGTAATTTCATTCCACTCTTTGGAAGATCGAATTGTTAAAAGATTTATGAGGAAAATGGCTGGTCGCCCAGAATCCAAATATGATGGGAGGGCTCAGCAAGATAGAATTGTTTGCGCAAAACTTAATGGGTCCAAAGCTATTTTCCCTGGTAAGGAAGAGGTCGAAAATAATCCGCGCAGTAGATCTGCGCGGTTGAGGTTTTTAACAAAACTAAAACAACCGGAACTGTAAGACTGATGAATCGGGTGTGGTGGATGTCTATAATACTTGCAGTTTCACTGTTCGGGAGCGGTGCTATCTCCATCGTTTGGTTACGTATGGAGATATCCGCAACCGCAAAAAAATGTGGAAATCTTGAGGATCAACGGGAGATGGTAGCTCGAGAACTTAGGGAACTCAGGGGGAGGAAATCAACAATGTTGAGACCTTCCGTACTTGCACAACTTGTGACGGGGAGATTAACCATCCCATCGGCAAGGAGAACGGTTCATGTCTCCGAACGAGAAATGTATTCCAATGGACAATCAGGTCTCGCAAGAAAAGATGAACTTCCCCAAAGAAAGTTTTCGGTAAGGCGTTAGAATGAAAAACGTCTTTATTTCCCCATATCGATTTTATTTTGTATTTTTGGCGATTCTTTTAACCTTTTGTACTCTTGGGGGAAGGCTTTTGCATCTACAGGTTTGGCAAAGCGACAAATACACAAACCTCGCTAGCAACGCCCGTAAGAATTTTATTCATGAAGAAGCAAGAAGAGGGGATATCGTCGATCGTAAAGGTAGTCTTCTTGCAACCACACGATCAGTAGTTGTTCTTGGGGTTGATCCACATTCATTTAAAGAAAAGGACAGTAACAAGTTAAAGCAGTTGGCAACTCTGTTGGATCTTGATTCAGAAAAAGTTGAAGAGTCAGTTCGGCGAAAATTTATACACTCCGGAAATGGTGTAACGGCAATGAAACCTATCAGATGGGTGAAATTGAAAGATGAGGTTGATGATTCTACCTACCGTAAAATTCAAAAACTTGAAATAGATGGAGTGTATGGAAATTATAAACACTCAAGATTATATCCAAATCAAAACTTTGCTTCACATGTCCTTGGCTATGTAAACAAGGAAGGCAAAGCATGTATGGGTATAGAACTGATGGCTGACTATTATTTGCGAGGTCAGGACGGATGGAGAGAAAGTGAAAGGGATGGAAGGCGTAGAGAAATGCCACAGTTTCGATCGGTTGAATTTGATGCACGTGAAGGACTGAGCGTGGAGTTGTCTATAGACCGAGTTGTACAGGAACGCGTTGAGCAGGAAGTGACTAGAATTATGGAGGAGTTTTCTCCTGTAAGTGTTTCAATTATTGTCAGTGAACCAAGAACTGGTGAAATCTTGGCTATGGCTAACGGACCAAGTTTTGATCCAAATCTATACAATGATGTACCTTTAGAGAATCACAGGAATCGCTGTTTGACAGACCTTTATGAGCCTGGGTCTACCTTTAAGATAATACCTGTAGGTGCGGCACTTAATGAGAAAATATTAAGAACCGAGGATATTATTGATTGTTCAGTTTCAACCTACCAAAAAGGAAAAAAGAGATTGAGACTACCCAAGGATCATCATCCCTTAGGAAAGATTTCCCTTCACCAAGTAGTTCAGAAGTCTAGCAATCGGGGTGCAGCTCAGGTTGGTTTGATGCTTGGGCCTGAACGGCTTTATTCGTATTGCCGGGCATTTGGCTTTGGTGAGAGGACAAACCTAGGATTACTCGGCGAGAGAAAAGGAACTCTACATAAACCTGGAAATTGGGATGGCTTGACCATTACACGTTTGCCAATGGGGCATGCAGTTTCTGTAACTCCCATGCAAGTGCATGGATCGATGTGCGCAGTTGCAAATGGTGGAATTATGATGCGACCGTCTTTAATAAGAAGGGTTTTCGATGAGGAATCTAAAACTGTAATTCCATTTAAACCAAGAGCAGTCAGGCGTGTAGTTGATGAGCAGGTTGCGGATGAACTTTCAGAAATGCTTGTTTCTGTAGTTGGTCCAGAAGGTACTGCGAGGTCGGCAATGATTCAAGGATTTCAAGTTGCGGGAAAAACAGGAACAACTCAAAAGATTATCGATGGAAAATATTCTAACACCCATCATGTAGCTTCATTTTCAGGATTTTTTCCTGCGGATAATCCAAGAGCAGTAATCACTGTTGTTGTTGATGAACCCAAAATGAAAAAAGGTAGGCTGGGCTACGGCGGAAGCGTGGCTGGACCATCTTTTAAAAATATTGCATCCCGTTTAATTACCTATTTGGGGATTCAACCAAAACCAAAAGAATTATCCTTAATCAGAGAACAAAAACTAGGGTTATAAGTTGTTATGAAAAAGAGTGATCAAGAAATAAACTGTGTGGATAGCGTAAAGTCGAGAATTACAAGGCATCGAGAATTAAGTAGTCTTACGGACAAGGATTTTAGTACAGATAAAAAGTTTCAAAACCAGGTTATTAAATCGATAAGTTCAGACAGTAGGAGAGTTAATCCTGGAGCAGCTTTTTTTGCTATTCCTGGCAATAGAACAAATGGTGATCTTCACATCCAGGAAGCATTAAATAGGGGAGCTAATGTAATTGTTTCTCAATCTGATGAGGTAAGCGTCCCCCATGGTGTGGCACGCGTAAAGGTAGCAGATGCCCGTAAATCCATGGCAAAGTTCACCAAAAAGTTTTATGACTCACCAGATGAATCATTAAGCCTTATTGGGATAACTGGAACCAATGGAAAAACCACGGTAAGCACTTTAACACATCATCTATTAGAGGAGCCTGGTTGCCCGGTAGGTTTGATCGGAACGGTACAGTATAATTTGGGAGACAGAGATGTTCCTTCATTTAAGACAACTCCAGAAGCTACCGATCTATATCCCATGTTAAAAAGTATGCTTGCTGCAGGTTGCAGTAGTTCGGTGATGGAAATAAGTTCTCACGGAATTCATCAGTCAAGAGTTAATGGAATTTCTCTTGAAATTGCAGTTTTTACGAACCTTACAAGGGATCATCTTGATTACCATGGAAGTATGGAGCAGTACTACCAGGAAAAGCGAAAACTTTTCAATGGTATGAACGGGCCGTTACCTAAAGTAGCTGTTATCAATGGAGATTGTCCCTATGGGAAAAGACTTATTCAGGAACTTCCACCACAAGTACAGGTTTTAACTTTTGGATTTGAAGCAGGGAATCAATTTTGTGCGAAAAACCTTACCCTCGATGCCGAAGGTTCCAAGTTTGTAATGGAAAGCCCATTAGGAAACACCGTTGTGGCTAGTCCTTTAATTGGGCGTTACAATGTTTCAAATGTTTTAGCCTCTTTTGCTATCATGCATGCAATGGGAAAAAGCGTGGTTGAATCGATCCACAAATTAAGAAGTTTCAAGGGTGTATGTGGAAGGATGGAGAGTGTAGATAGGGGGCAACCTTACCGTGTTGTTGTTGATTATGCTCATACACCCGATGCACTTCGTAATGCATTAGAAATGCTCAGGGAATGTACTAAGGGTAAGGTCAGGGTAGTTTTCGGATGTGGTGGTGATAGAGACAAGGGGAAGCGACTTGAAATGACTAGGGTCGCTTGTGCTGCCGCAGATCAGGTCTGGGCGACTTCAGATAATCCACGTACGGAAAGCATCGATTCTATATTTAGCGATATGCAAAAAGGTGTATGTAAAGGATCTGAAGTTTATTTTGTTGAAGACCGACGAAGAGCCATTGATTTAGCTTTAGATGCTGCCAGCGTGGATGATTGTGTACTTATCGCAGGCAAGGGTCATGAAGCTTATCAAGAGGTTCAATACACAGCGATTCCTTTTGATGATCGCTTAGTTGCGGGTGGTTTATTGGATGCAAAAGTTTTTGGAGGATAAATGTATCGTTTTGATCCAAATTCTTTAAGCCGTTGGAGTAATGGCAAATGGACTGATTCACCCAGCAATGGGGTAAACGGTTTTACTATTGATTCCCGAAAAGTTAGCTCGGGAGATATGTTTGTTGCAATTAAAGCAGATAGAGACGGGCATGATTTTATAGATCAGGCTACTAAGGAGGGAGCTGTTGCGGGACTGGTCGACCATCAAGTAGGTAATGCACAGTTACCCCAATTAGTTGTGGGTGATACCCTGTTATCGTTCCAGAGAATTGCCAAACTGCATAGAGCACAGTTTTCTGGAAAAGTGGTTGGAGTTACTGGCAGCTGTGGGAAGACATCCACGAAAGAAATTTTAAAAAAAATGTTGAACCAATCATTGTGTACGGAAGGGAACTTAAATAATTTCCTGGGAGTGCCACTGACCTTAACCCAAGTATGCGAGGGTGAGCACAAATTTGCTGTTGTAGAGGCTGGAATAAATCAAATGGGAGAAATGGAAGTTTTGACAGATATGATTTGTCCTGACCTTACCATTATTACTTCCATAGACCATTCTCATTTAGAGGGTTTGCAAACAATTGAAAATGTGGCCAATGAGAAAATAAGGCTATGGACACATGCAGCCGAAAAGTGCCTTGGTATTTTCCCTGAGGAATTAGTGCAGTACGAGAGTTTTAAAAAGGCTATCAGCGAAGAACGCCCACATATATTGATTAAAAAGGGTGGGCCGCAAGAGGAGGTTCAGGGCCCCAATCAGGTACTTTATAATATTTCAACTGAAACAAACGAGGGTGGGCATTCTGTCGTTCTAAATATTGAGCGTTTTGAGTGCCCTCCTCTTTGTATTCCTGTCGAACCATTATCAGAAGGTTTGATAAGAAATATGGTTTTGGCATGCGTAGCTGCATGGAAACTTGGAGCTAGTGATAAAGAAATTTTTGAACGCCTACCCCAATACTGTCCCTCCGGCCTACGAGGATCCAACCTTGTAGGCCGGGGGCGTTCGTATCTAGTCGATTGTTATAACGCTAATCCAGCATCTATGAAGGATAGCATCCAGTATTTTAGCCGTAAGTTTAGAAATAAACCAAAGCTTCTAGTTCTTGGTGGTATGAATGAATTGGGCAATATGAGCCAAAAACTCCATTTCGAAACCGGCAAATCGATTGTCATGGATGAAACGGATCGAGCAATTTTAATTGGTGGTCATGCCCGCCAAATGGCTCAGGGGATGATTGATAGTGGAGCAAGGGTAGATCAACTTGTAGTCCTTGAAAATGCAGAGGATGGAAGGCCGTTAATTGAAGAGTTTAATGGACCAGTATTATTAAAAGGAAGTCGTTCGTTTCGCTTAGAGGAGTTAGTACCTAAATGGGCAGTTGAGGAAGATTCACAACAATTAGGTATGCTGTGCTGAGTTGGTTACAATTTAGTGAAGACCTTTGGGGGCCGCTTCGTTTATTTCAGTACATTTCTGTTCGTTCTTTGGGTGCTGGAATCACCGCCTTAATTATGGGCTTTTGGATTGGTCCATTTCTTATTCGAAAGCTTCGAAATATCGGGGCAAAACAGGCATTTCGTGGAAAAGATGAGGTTGGAGACTTGGCAGATTTACACTCAGATAAATCTCATACGCCTACCATGGGAGGGGCGCTTATTTTTATTTCGGTTTTGTGTAGTACCCTATTATGGGCGGAGCCAAATGTTTATGTTTGTACTGCTCTTATAACATATACTCTTTTGACCGGAGTTGGATTTGCGGATGATTATTTAAAAGTATCCAAGAAAAACAGTAAAGGCTTGCCTGGTAAATTTAAACTCCTGGGTCAGCTTGGAACTACAGCTGTGGCACTTTTTATCTTACTTGGTCCTTTTGCTAATGATTTAAGTGGAGTGGGTAATGAATCTCTGGGCAGCCCAGATAAAATGAGGGAATTTTGGATTCCTTTTGTGAGTTATCCTGATGGATTGGGTATTCCCATGATGTCCACTGTTACGCTCTTTATCTTCTTTCTGATCACTCTTTCAGGTACAAGTAATGCGATTAATCTTACCGATGGATTAGACGGCTTGGCCATTGGGTGTACGGTTACGGTAGCCTTGACCTATGGAATCATGTCTTATGCGTCGGGAAACTTCCTCATTGCAGATTATTTAAAAATTAGTTGGGTTCCTGGATCGGGGGAACTAACCATTTTGTGTACGGCATTACTCGGTGGGAGTCTCGCATTTTTATGGTACAATGCACATCCGGCAGAGATTTTTATGGGTGATACGGGATCCCTGGCGATTGGAGGCTTGGTTGGGATTATTGCCCTTATGATTCATCAACCGTTAACTTTAATTATAGTCGGGGGCATTTTTGTGATCGAAGCAATGTCAGTTATCCTACAGGTGGCTTCTTTTAAACTTCGTGGAAAAAGAATTTTTCTCATGTCTCCTATTCATCACCATTTTGAATTAAAGGGATGGAAAGAAACCAAGGTAGTTATTCGATTTTGGATATTATCTCTTCTTTTTGCTTTGATCGGTTTGGCCACACTTAAACTCAGGTAAATGAAGGCTGATTTTTTAAAAGATTTACTAAAAAGATCCACTGGTTCAGTAGCGGTTTTTGGGAGAGGACTTAGTGGTAGAGCAGTTGAAGACTTACTTAACAAAGAGGGCTATGCCTGCGACATTTTTGATCAAAAAGACAAATGGTTTAGTCGTGAAAATGCACGCAATTGTTCGTTGGTCATTACGAGTCCTGGTTTTCCTCCCAGTCATGAATGGATCAAGTTGGCAGAACAAGAGGGAAAAACGATAATCACAGAACTTGATCTTGGTGTGTGCTTTTCAAGAGCAGGATCTTTAGTCGGCATAACCGGAACCAATGGCAAAACCTCAGTTGCTACTATTTTAAGTCATGTTGCTAATAATCTGGGCCTTCCAAGCATAGCATTGGGAAATATTGGCTATCCATTATCGAGTGCAGAAACTAATGGGGAAACGATAGGAAAAAATATTTTTCTCGAAACCAGTTCTTTTCAAGCCTGTCACTCTACTGTCCTTAGGCTGGATTCGCTCTTATGGACGAACTTTTCTCCAGACCATTTGGATTATCATCTAAATGAAAGGGAATATTTTTTAGCCAAGTTGAAATTGGCTAATGGGTGTAAAAACTCAAACAATGTTTGGATTGGAGAATCAGTTGTATCGAATGCCAAAAAGTTTGGAATATCTTTAAATCCTAATTTTAAGGTAGTCCAAACGCTGGGTAAAAAAGAAATCCCTTCGTATGTAGACTCTTTCTTTAAGAGTGTTCCACAATCTGAAAACCTGGCCTTTGCCTTGCAATGGACTTCTGAACTTGGAATTTCTCATAAACAATTTTTCGAAGCACTTGAAGGCTATCAACCAGAACCCCATCGTCTGCAAAAAGTTGACGTTGTTAATCAGGTAAGTTTTTGGAATGATTCAAAGTCGACCAACTTGGCCTCGGTTGTCGCAGCCTGCAGGTCATTTTCAGAAAAAATAATTTGGATAGGAGGTGGAAGAAATAAAGGTCAGCAAGCGGGTGATTTTGCAAAATCATTGAAGCCCTATTTAGCAGGAGCTTATTTAATTGGTGAAATGAGTTTGCCACTCAATCAATGCCTCGTGGAGAGGGGAATTAAGTCCACTATTTGCAAAAGTTTAAAAGACGCACTTCATCTGGCTTTTCAGGCTGCTGTACGGCAGCAAAAAATACTTTTTAGTCCCGGTTTTTCCAGCTTTGATATGTTTTCGAATTATTCAGTAAGAGGAAATTCCTTTAAATCTCTCGTTTTCGATTTGAAGAGGTCCTCTCAAGAGGATACGAAATTACCTGTAACCCATTTGCAAATCAGCTATTAAGAAAAATGAAACTATCAAAAGTATTCGGTATCGTACTCTCGCTTCACGTCGGAGTTATTCTTCTGGTTATGTTCCAACCAAGTTGTCAGACAACAGGTGGAAAGGCAAAAGACCTTGGTGCGGATGTTCCACCCGCAGTCGAGGATGCCCCTGAGCAAACCTTTAATCAAGGAGTCGAAGATTCCAGTATTCAGAAGCCATTAGAGGTTAAAGAAACTTCTTCTGCTAATGAATTTGCGGCACCTCAACGACCCGTTCCTGGAGGATTAATCGTGCCCGAAGAACCGGGTGTACCTTCGGCTCAATCGATTATAGTTCCTCGTGAACAAAAGCCTGTTCCTATTGATTTACGCCCTTCAGATCTTGCAATTTACAAAGTTGAACGGGGAGATACTCTTTGGGGAATTGCCAGAAAAAATGGCGTGCCTTTGACCAAATTATTGGACGCTAACCCCAATCTTAATCAAAGCGGACGCTTATCGATCGGTCAGGAAATTATGATTCCCGGTGTAAATACTCCTGGATTGTCTTTGCCTCAACCGTCACAAGAACCGAGTAATTTTGAATCTGGTTTAACTGGTAACTCATACGCTGTAGAAAAAGGGGACACTCTTTCTCGAATTGCCCGTAAACATGGCCTGCGTTTGTCGGAATTACTTAAAGCGAACAATATGTCGATGTCTTCCATTATCCGCCCTGGTCAGAAGTTAAGAATACCAGATGGATCTTCATATATTGCAACCGGAACTACAGAAGTTCCTGCCCCCAAAGTGGTTCCCCTTGGTGCGAGTACTCATATCGTTAAAAAAGGAGATAACCTTTCACGTATTGCCTCGATATACGGTGTGTCAGTTGGTCAAATTATGGAGTGGAATGGGCTTACCAATCCTAGCTTAATTCGTGCCGGGCAGCCGCTAATCGTTTCTCAGGGTTCGGTCAATTCGCAGTCGAATTCTCCAGAAATAGATTTTACTAAGGAAGTGAATGTAGCTCCCAATGATGAGGGGGCAAGCTTGCAAGACTTTTTCAACGACTCATCCAACGAGGATCGACCAATTATCGATGCTCCTTGATGTTGTCATAGCTTGTAATGTGTGTGGTGGAAATGGGAGGTTCGATTGGCAGAAGTAAGAGCGTTTAATAGGACTACCAATTGGGTGACGGCGTATATCGTTGTTGCGTCGATCGGTCTAACGATGATTGGTCTGGTCATGCTTTTCAGTGCTGGGGCAGTACGTGGAGCTCAAGATTTATTGGTTAAACAGGTTGTGTGGGTTCTTATATCTCTAATTGTTGGCGGTTATGTTTCCTTTGTTGACTTGGATTGGTTGCGAAACCGCACCTACATTATTTTTGCCCTCTGCTTGCTGGGCTTGGTACTTACTCTCATTCCAGGAATTGGGGTTAAAGTAAACGGGGCTCAAAGATGGATAGGTCTTGGGTCTTTGCGGGTACAGCCTTCAGAATTTGCAAAGATTGGATTAGTTTTATTGCTGGCAAAATATTTTGCCGATAAACAACGAGAGATTGGAAGTTTTGTTCAAGGGTTTTTCATCCCATCCCTCATTATTGGTTCGGTTTGTTTGCTTATTCTTTTGCAGCCCGATTTCGGTACTTGTTTTTTGTGCGGAGCTGTGGGTGCGACATTACTTTTTCAAGCTGGGGTTGGTCTAAGGTGGCTCCTACCGGTGGCTGGCCTTGCGGTGGCAGCATTTTCTATTTTAGTATATTTTGATCCTGTCCGTATAAGGCGCGTTACCTCTTTCCTTGATGTTGAGGCTAATGCCAATGACAGTGCCTATCAATTATGGCAAGGAATGCTCGCTTTTGGTGTAGGAGGTATTGAAGGAGTTGGTTTGGGCATGGGGCGTCAACAAATGTATTTTTTACCCGAGGCTCATACTGATTTTATATTTCCAGTTATTGGAGAAGAGCTTGGTTTGCTCACCACTATATCGATCCTTCTAACTTTTTTATTATTGTTTTTCACTGTGGGTTTGAAATTAAGACAAGTTTCAAGGATGCATGAATACCTATTGGCAATGGGCGCCCTGCTTTTCGTGGTTTTGCAAGCAATCATTAACATTGGTGTGGTTACGGGTTGTCTTCCAACCAAGGGGATGTCCCTTCCTTTTATAAGCTATGGGGGGTCCAACCTTGTGGTAACTTTTATATTTGTTGGACTGGTTATCAATGTGATGAGAAAGAAGGACAATCCTTCACCTATTCAAGCAAGGGAATTATGAAGAACATAGTTATAGCTTGTGGAGGAACAGGAGGCCACCTTACACCTGGTATCGCACTCGCCCAAAGCTTAGAAGAGCTGGGTTGCCCAACCTGGCTATTTATCAGCCAAAAACAGGTGGACTCGCGCCTCGCTTCTAAGTATCCGGAATTGACCTTCATTGCTATGCCGGGTGCACCCTTTATTCGTACACCTTTGGGCTTGTTTAGATTCCTTAAGGGGTTCCTACTTTCTTTTATTCGTTCCCGAAGGTTCTTTCGTAAAGTGGATGCCGATGTACTTATTGGCTTTGGGGGGTTTTCATCCTTTGGACCTGCACTGGCAGCTCGTACGACAGGAATTCCTTTTCATATTCATGAGGCCAATAGGGTTGTGGGTAAAGCGGTGCGTTTTTTGGCTAATCGTGCCAACCGAGTTTATTTGCCCATTGGAATAAGTTTGCCCGGGGTTGCGACCGAAAAAATTTCTAATATTGGGTATCCGCTACGATCAGATTTTAGAAGGATTCCCATGGAGAGAGCGAGGAAGTGTCTTGGGATTTCGATGTCGGATAGATTATTGGTTGTTCTTGGAGGAAGCCAAGGGGCGGTTTCCTTAAATAATTGGGTGAAAAACAATTTAGAAGAATTAGCTAATGATGGGGTATCAGTTTATTGTCTTACTGGAATGAATGAACAGAGTTCCGGTGTTGTTCAATTAGAGGGTGTAGGGGGGGAGACAGTAACCAGTCGGTTTGTTGCTTTTAGTGATCAAATTCACATTTTAATGTCTTCTGCGAACCTCGTTATTTCCCGTGCAGGTGCCGGTTCAATTGCTGAAATTGTGCGTTGTCGGGTGCCTTCTATTCTCATCCCTTATCCTTATGCCGCGGACAACCATCAGCAAGCCAATGCCAATTTTTTGGAAGCCAAGGGTGGCGGAGTGGTTTGCCTGGAAGAAGGTATGAATAATAAGCTTCTATCGGAAGTGCGCGAAGTTATGTTCAACGAAGAATTTCGTGCGGTCTTACGTCGGAATTTATATTCGATTGATCAAGACGATGTCTCTCAAAGGTTAGCGAAGGATGTATTAAAGAGTTTGCGTATTAATAAGAGATCCGAACCAGGCACCGAACTCATGGAGCTAAGTTTGTGAGAAGACCTAAAAAAGTACTTTTGCTCGGTGCTGGCGGTATGGGTATGGCTCCATTAGCCCTTTATCTTCGGGGTGCAGGCGTACGGGTGGAAGCCTTTGATGATCGTTTCTCTGAGCCCATTCGTTCACACCTATTAAGTTTTGGCGTTAAGATTATCGATGAGCTAAACCCAATCAAAATTCCCGATTGTATTGTCCATTCGTCTGCAGTTTCAAAAAATGATTCTCGTCTTACCAAGTTCCAGAAGATGGGTATCCCTCTTTATCGAAGGGGTGATTTCCTTGCCGAATTATTTGCTAGAAAACGAATCATTGCGGTGGTTGGAAGTCATGGGAAATCCAGTGTGACGGGAAGGTTAGTCTGGGCACTTAAGAATTGTGGTTTTGAGACCTCCTACCTTGTCGGCGCACAGTTTAAAGATTTTCATCTGCCATCTGGGTTTTATTCAAACTCAAAATGGGTGGTGATGGAAGTGGATGAAAGTGATGGTTCGATTGATGGCTTTAAACCCTGGATGACGGTTGCTTTAAATTGTGACTGGGACCATGTAGACCTTTACAAAGAAAAAAGTTCCTTTGCTGAAACTCTCAAAAGTTTACTTTTAAGGACTAAGAGGACGGTTGTTTTTGCTGATACAAATCCGCTGGATGGAATGACCCGTGAATTAAAGGGTAAACAACTTTATCCATTCAAACATGCGGAAGAAGCCGCAAATTTTCTTGATGCTAATGAACGAGCCGTTCGTCAGACAGCTAAAGCCTTGGGGGTTGATATTACCAACCTGAAATTCTCAGAATTCCCGGGTATGGAGAGGCGTCAAAGCACACTTTTTGAATCCAGTCAGCGGGTCGTCATTGAGGACTACGCTCATCACCCTACAGAAATTGCCAGTTTATTAAGGATGAGGGGGCAGCTTTTCCCCGATCATAAATTGAAAGTAGTTTTTCAACCTCATCGATATTCCCGTACCAAAGCATTGGCACCATCTTTTGCAGATGAGCTGTCCCATGCCGATGAACTACATTTGTTACAAACTTATGCTGCATTTGAACCCTATGATCGGTCAGGAACTGTTGAGTCTTTAAATGGATACCTTCCACCTAGGCTTCGAGAAACGGCAAAAGTATACACCCATTTTCGGGATCTTAGGCTTGCACTTGGAGAACCATCAGAATTGGCGAAGGACCAAGTACTTTTTGTCGGTGCCGGAGATTTATGGAAGTGGGCTCACGCTTTTTCTGCCTGGCAAACCGCTGGAGCAGTCAAGCAGGACGCGTTTGGTTATTTTTTAAAAGGGCGGATCTCTGAGCAAACTAAACTAGTTGAAAATGCTCCCCTCGGTGCCATGACAACCATGGGTGTTGGCGGAGGTGCGAAGTGGTATTGCGAACCGGCTAATACAGAGGATTTAACCACCCTGCTGGAGGCATGTGATTTTTTTGAATTACCCAGGTCGATGCTTGGTCGAGGTTCCAATCTAATTGTCCCAGATCAGGGATTTGGGGGCTTGGTAATTAGGTTGCGTGGAGACTATTGGAAGACCATTGATTTAAGAAGCGAAGATACCCTCATTGTTGGTGCCGGTGCCAGGTTGAAGGAAATATGCAAATTCGCCTGCCTTAAAAATTTGAAGGGATTTGAATTTCTCGAAGGTATCCCAGGAACCTTGGGTGGTGCCCTTCGAATGAATGCAGGAGCGATGGGGTGGGAAATTTTTGATATGGTGGAGTGGGTGAAGTTTCTGATGCCGGATGGACAAGTAAGTCAAATTGCAGGCGATGAGCTTGAAGTTGGTTACAGGTACTGTCGGGAAGCCTATGAAGGCATTGCCTTGCGTGCGAAACTTCGAGCTAAGGGAAAAGCCCAACACTCGGAGATTCGCAATATTATCGATCAATTATCTAAGAAACGCAGAAAAAATCAACCTCAGCAGGCAAGTTCAGGCTGTGTTTTTCGTAATCCTGAAAACCATCCAGCGGGCTGGCTCATTGATCAGGCAGGATTAAAGGGCGAGAAAGTAGGTGGCGCTGGAGTATCAGAAATTCATGGGAATTTTATCGTTAATCATGGGGGGGCGACCTCTGACCATGTCATTGAATTAATCCAGCGCGTAAAAAAGAGAGTGAAGGAGAGCCAGGGTGTTATTTTGGAACCCGAAGTCAACCTGCTGGGCGAGTCTTGGAACCAATATTTATCCTGATTAAAAATTGTATATCCTATGAATTTAGAACCTAATATTGTTATCCTGTCTGGTGGTACCGGACCTGAGCGAAATGTATCCCTTGCATCTGGCAAAGCACTGGCTGCATCCTTGTCCACGAGTTACAAGACGAAGCTTGTAGACATTAATAAAAATGCTCTTCCATCCGAATTGAACCCGTTAACCGATTTGGTTTTTCCCGTTATTCACGGTGAGTTTGGAGAAGACGGCCAGTTGCAATCACTCATGGATTCGGCTGGTTTAGAGTATTGTGGAAGTGCTACGCAATCGAGCCGTTTATGTATTAATAAAATAGCTACCAAAAAATGTGTCTCTGATGTGGGGGTACGCGTTCCCAAAAGTTTTCATTTTAATGACCCTGCTCAATGTAATGCGGATGAGTTAATAGATAAACTTGGAGAAAATTTAGTAATCAAGCCTGTTGCTCAAGGTAGCAGTGTTTCCCTTTTCTTAATTTCGGGTTTGTGCGAATTGGAAAAACAGCTGGATGAACTAAGCCCAGGAGATTGGATGGTTGAGTCACGAGTTTATGGTCGTGAAGTAACCATTGGTGTTTTGGAAAATCATCCACTTGGTGTGGTTGAAGTGATTCCCACGGGAGGGGTATATGATTACGAAAGAAAATATACATCGGGAGCCACAGAATATCGTTTTCCTGCAGTCCTTGATCAAGAAATTGAAAATGAAATCAAAAGTTTTGCCATCAGTTCCTTTGAAGCTTGCGGGTGTAGAGATTTTGCTAGAATCGATTTTATAATTTGCGAAGACGGGAATGCCCATTTTTTGGAAATCAATACACTGCCGGGTCTGACTCCTACGAGTTTACTCCCCAAAAGTGCTAGTTCGTCAGGATATAATTTCGATCAATTAACGCGTAAATTAATAAGTTCTGGACTGGAGAGGTTTTTTAATTCGTCTTCCAGGGTCAATAACCACGCAGCCTAATCCCATGAGTAAAGCCAAAAAGAATGATCTCGTAATGCCTGCAACTTGGAGGAACCTGAAGCCTAAGTTTTCACGAAAGTCAAGTTCTCGAGTTGTGGGAAGAAAAAGATTGGCCGTGGCTGCTCGGTTCATCTTTGGTGCAGCTATTCTAATCTTCTTATTCTCGTTTTTGTATCTACAAATAGATAAAGACGCCCGGACCGATGTTGGTAAAAAAGATTATATTGGTCCATCTTTGCCAATAAACCAAATAGTTTTTCGTTCTTCTGGTCCCCTTAATCATGAATGGTTTCTTAACTGGTTGGGTCCCTTAAGGGGAAGTTCATTGGTTGAAGTGGATTTGGAAAAACTTCATGAAAATTTGTTGAAAGAAGAACAAATTTCATCTGCACGAATTAGCAGAAGTTTTCCATCCACCTTGGTTGTCGAAATAAAAGAACGGGTTCCTATGCTAGTTTTAAGGCTCAGCGACAAAAAAAAGGGCTACCTCGATTGGCTTGTCTCATCTGACGGCTCTCTTTACCGGGGGGAGGGTTACAGCAAGGGAATGCTTAGGTTAATTCCCTCTTTACATATTCCTGCTTCCCTTATCGAAAAGACCCCTGATGGAAAAGGTTTTAAAAAACTGAAAGGTATTCCAGTTGTTGCACCGCTTTTGGAGTTGGCGAGGAGAGACTATCCAGAACTATATCGAGACTGGTCAGTCGTTTCCTATAATCGCCCTTACGATAACGACCCCGGTGCCAGTATTACCATCAAATCCAATCGAATTAATAGAATCCGCTTTAACCCATCCAATTATGCGAACCAATTAAAAAGGCTGCGCTATTTGCTGGATGAACCAAATTTTTCTCAGGCTTCTTCAATTCATTCAATTGATCTGTCACATGGCCGTTCTGTTTTTGCCAAAATCTAGAGGTGTCCGCATTTAATTTTAACCTGTACATACTATGAGTAAAATAATTGGTGCCGTGGAAATTGGAACTTCTTGTGCTAAAGCATTAGTGGGGGAAGTGACCGAGGGGAAATCTCTTAATATTGTGGGCAAATCTGTTCGGAAAAACGAAGGTATGCGCAAGGGTGAGATTGTAGATTTTAGAAAAGTCGCTTCAAGCGTTCACGCGGCTTTGGAAGAGGCGGAGAAGATGTCAGGAACAACCGTTGACTCTGTATACCTAGCCCAAACTGGTGCACATATAAAAGGTTCTTTTTTAAGGGGAAGTGCAAATGTTGCGTCGCCCGATGGTCGGGTGTCAGTTGATGATTTACAAACCGCTGCCAATGAAGCAAAGCGCAAACAACCTGCATCCGGGAGATCTTATGTGCATCATGTTAGAATGCCTATTCAATTGGATGGCCGTTCCGTGGAAGACCCTGTCGGTATGATCGGGAAAAAAGTAGAACTTATTTATTGGTCGATTGAGGGAGATGAATCAGCAATTAGAATGAACCTCGACCTTGCACACAATTATGGATTGGAAGTGGCTGATCTTATTTTATCCTCGATTGCATCTTCGACTATGGTTGCAGGACCTGACCTGAGGAGGGCGGGCGTTCTAGTTATTGATTTGGGAGCCGGTGTTACGGATCTTGCCCTTTATCGTAATGGAAATGTTGCATACACTGGAGTGATTCCGGTGGGGGGCGATCATCTTACAGGGGATTTGTCAATGGGGCTGAGGGTATTAGAGCCTTACGCAGAGGAACTTAAACTTGAATACGGAAAGGCCCAGTCGGATCCTTCAGATGTAGACCAACAACTATGGATAATTGGAAACAAAACGATTGGTGACCGTAAAGTGCCACGTAAAACAATGACCGATATTATACATGTTCGTGTCGTTGAACTGTTTGAAATTATCAGTAAAGAGCTAGGCGACTTGCTTGATACTTCTGAATTGGGTGCTGGCGTTTTGCTAACGGGTGGAGCTTCGCGATTGCCGGGTATCGAGCAATTGGCCTCTAAGGTTCTGGGCGTGCCGGTGACTAAAGCCAATTTTCCATCCGGGTTGGGCAATGAACTTGCCCAACCTGAAAACTCCACCGTTCTAGGACTCCTACATTATGGTCTGGAGGATCACGGATTACCAGGAGAGCAGCATAAACCAACCAATTCTGGATTTATTAAAAAGCTTGGTGGGCTCATCGGTATCTAAAAACCATTTGAAAGTCCATTTAGTGCGTTAATTTAGAAACACCCCAGTCAATATAATATGAACACGAATCAAGAAACATTCTTTGAAACAAATGATGATTCCAGCTTAAATAATAATTCCTTTGGAATTAGGGCAAAGGTCATTGGCGTTGGTGGGGCAGGTATATCGTTAGTCGATGGTTTGCGCTTCGATAATTTTGACTTTGTAGATAATTTGATCATTGATGTTGATATTAAGGCAGTGGCCGATTCTCTTGCCTCTCAAAAACTCACCTTTGGTAGAAGGCACACACGTGGAATGGGTACAGGGGGAGATGTCAACCTAGGTAAAAGGTTGGCAGAAGAAGAAAAAGACAAAATTCGGAAAGAGTTGGAAGGAGTTGATTTAATTTTCCTTCTTGCTGGTCTGGGAGGTGGAGTAGGAGGAGGCGCGGCTCCGGTTGTTGCGAGGTTAGCCCGTGAACATGGAGCGTTAGTTTTCGCTTTTACTCCTTTGCCATTTAGTTGGGAAAAGACGCGACATGCCCAGGCAGAGGAGTGCTTGTCTGAACTACGAAAGCATGCAAATGCGGTGATTCCCTTACCTAATGATTCACTTTTACAAATGGGAGGTGAAGACTCCACCGCCTTGGAATGTTTTGCTGAAGCAGGGCGAAATGTCAGCAGGGGCATAGCTGCCATCTGCAACATAGTATATAAAAAGGGGATGATTGATGTTGATTTTTCCTACCTGCGTAAAGTTTTTTCAGGCCGAGGTGGACGGACGCTTTTTGGCTATGGAAAGGGGAGTGGGACAGAAGGTTTGCGCGAAGCCTTAAGAGATTTACTCGTTTGTCCGATGTTACATATGCCTGATGTATCAAAGGCTGCAGATATTTTGCTTATTTTTATACAGGGTGGAACCTCTTTAAGTATGTCCGGTTTACAATCCGTATCCAAAGAGATCAGGGATTCATTTAAGGCCGGAGAAGATGTTGTTTTTGGGGCACATGTTGATGAGAATCTTGGAGAGGAGGTCAAAATCACCATTTTGGGAGTCACCTCGTTAGATCCCTTGGTTCCCACTGCCGATGTTGCTCCGGTCGCTCAACAAGTATTGGAGCTGGGTAAGAATCCTAAACAGTCTCATCGTTCTAAATTAGAAATTACAAATACTAGTCCGGAAAAAACTTCCTCCATGGCGACTCGGAAGAAGAGAGGAAGGAAAAGTGATAATAAAGAACAAAACACTTTTTTCTTTATGGAAGCAGAGAACCAAAGAGGTATATTTGACGACCTTCCCAGTAGGAATATGTATGAGGGTGAAGACTTGGATGTACCATCATATTTACGGCGAGGAGTAAAGATCGTAATCTAAAGAATTGCCACAGATTACGAAGGTCTTGAAATTTTGATTGTTTGACCTGCCTGATAAATTATCTTTGAACAATGAGGATGAAGATTTGCCTTATTGCTTGTTCGATTTTTCTGATTGGAGGAAGTTCCGTCCTGGGTAAGGTTTCTCACCTCCTAGTTGCAAGTCTGGGAGATGGGGTTTCTTTATCCGATAAATCCGGAAAAACGAAGGCCGTCAACCAAGCCACTTTTTTACCATTTAATACTAAGTTGTCTGTTCGACCTAAAAGTGGAATTGAGACACTTGCTGCTGGTTATCAGTTTAGGTTCGGTTCATCCACGGCTTTTGTTTGTGAAGAGCAAAGCATTGAATTATTTAGTGGCTCAATATTTGTACGATCTCGTAAAATTACAAATGTTATAAATCTTAAAGGCCCTGAGGCCTCAATTCGTTTGTCCGGTGCAGGTTCTTGCTTGATTAATTTAGAACCCAATGGTGGTTTTAAGTGCGTTGGTGTACTTGGAAAGATTATTTTGAGCCTCAATGGAAAAAGTTCGGCTTCTATTCTTCCTGGAGAGATTGTTTTTACCAATTTAACAGAAAATGTATTTAGCGATAAATTAGTTGTGGATCTCCATAATTTATTTGAGACATCATTTCTTATCTCTGGTTTTTCGAATAGTCAGAGTTTTTTAGATTCGTTGAAAAGTGTTTCTGAATCTCAAAAACTCTTCATTGGTAAAACCTTTGATGCGACTGTGGGTAGTGCTAAAAAACCTGAAGTTTTTGAAATTAACAACGAGACTCAACCATCAAATGCCTTAGCCCAGTTTTCAAACGATACTTCGAATCTTTCATACAAGAAAAGGGGCTACGAAGTAACAGACTCCCTTCCCTTGCAAGAACTTCTTGGTCGAAAGCCAAAGAGATTGTCCGTTCACTCTGATGAATTTCCCTCTACAACCATTCCAACACCAGATAAGATAAATTCAGAAAAATCCTCTGTTGTAGATCCGACGACCAGGCCATTTCCTAGTCGTCTGCTACGAGGTAATTAATTTTCTAAACTACTCATAATTATGACTTCATTAAGTTTTACACATGTTTTGGCCTCCTCTGGTGACAGCGGTTATCTGTACGGATTATTTTTCTTAATTGTTGCGTTGATTATCGGTGCAGCCACTAGGCATTTCCTGCAACGAATTCCTCTTCCTTTTACGGTTCTTTTATTACTCATCGGTTTGGCCATGGGTGGACTGAATCGGGCCTACGGACCGCATGGCGGAAGTTCTCATGGAGATGGTCATGGTATTGAGCAAGCCTCAGGTTTATGGGCCAAGTTCGTGGATACCCTTAGTGGAGCTATATCTTGGGGCGGAAATTTGGATGGACATCTCATTTTGTATGTTTTCCTGCCCATTCTCATATTTGAGGCTGGGTTTGCTTTGGATGTTCACACCTTTAAAAAATCTTTCGTCAATGCCTTTTATATGGCAGGACCAGGTATTGTGACAGCTACTGTTATGACCGGGCTTGCTTTTATGGGATTGGTTTCGGCCTTTGGAGGGCCAGGAGGAGTCCTAGAAGACTGGAATGTGGATAACGGGGCCTTTCTGGTCCTAGCCTCTATGTTGTTCGGGGCCGTGGTTAGTGCCACGGATCCTGTTGCAGTGGTTGCTCTGCTCAAGGACTTGGGTGCTAGTAAGAAATTGGGAACTTTAATCGAGGGTGAATCTTTGCTTAATGACGGAACCGCAATTGTAGCCTTTGTCCTTTTGATCGGAGTGGTTACGGGCGCTGAGCAATTCCTCGGTGCAGGCAGTTTTATTGGAAGTGCTGCAATCGGCTTTGGTAAAATCGGAGCAGCGGGTGGATTAGTTGGAGTATTTCTGGGATTAATTGCCATTTTATGGGTGAGGAAAGTTTTTAACGATCCGTTGATTGAAATAACCGTAGTTTTAGTAGCTTCTTATGCAGTTTTCTTTGTTTGTGAACATTTTTTCCATGTCTCAGGAGTTCTTGGCCTAGTCGCATTGGGTATCGTTATGGCTGGAGTGGGAAGGACAAGAATTAGTCCAGAGGTCGAGCATTTTATGCACGAGTTTTGGGAATTCACTGCCTTTGCGGCAAATGTAATCATCTTCATCGTTGTTGGGGTGGTAATTGCCCAAAAAGCAGAACCTACGGGAATGGATTTCCTCATTTTATTCTTAATTTATATAATCATTCATGTCGTTCGGGCGATCAACATGGGTATGTTTTATCCGTTTATGAAAAAAGCGGGTTATGGACTTCCTGGAAAAGATGCGATTGTGGTTTGGTGGGGTGCTTTGCGTGGTGCAATTGGCTTGGCTTTAGCTTTGGTGGTTTATTCAGAAAGCCTGAGGTATGAATTTCAAATAACTGAGGGGGGAAGCGGATATTCTGCAAAAACAACTTCTGTTTTCGTGGTTGATTCTGATGAGGCTCGTTCGTATGCAGGAACCAACCCAGACTTGAATTTATACGGAATGGCGGCGAATTCTTTTGCCAAGGCTGAGGTTTCCAATGGTCGCATTATGGGAATTTCTCAATCCAGTGAATTATCAGAGGAAATTCTCGGAAAGAAAGATTCTAAGATTGTTTCCCAAATTCGGGAAGATTTATCAAGCGGAGCCAAAAAGGTTCTTATTTTTGGCGAAGGAAATGGAGCGATCGCAAGTGCGTCTTTGGTTGGAATTTCGTCACGTGTACGCGATCAATTCCTATTCCTTATATCTGGTATCGTTTTGCTTACTCTTTTGGTCAATGCCACGACTATCAAAGCATTGGTAAATAAACTTGGACTGACAGAATTGCCCGCAGTAAAAAAATTAATGTTTTCCAACGCCACGGGCAACATATCGAATGTCTGTGAGCAAGAAATGGACCTTCTTAAAGATGATCGCTTTTTAAGCGGTGCAAATTGGGGCTTGGTCAGGAACTATTTGCCCGATCCCGTAAGTTATCCGTTAACTGCCGATGAACTAGCAAGCATGGATACATTGGCCGAGGCTCGTAGGCGACTTTTGGAGAAAGAGAGAAGCAGTTACTGGGCGCAGTTCAGGTCAGGATTACTTTCCGCAACTGCAGTTGCTCAGTTGGATAACAATTTAAGTGAGTTTCTTGATTTTCAAGGCAAGGTCCCCATGACCGAACGTACTTACCTAGATGATATCTGTACAGTTAGTAAGCTAAGCGAGGCATTAAAGGATATTCCCTTATTGAAGAGGTACTTTTCTGACAGGATAACGATAGGTTATGATGCGGCTAAGGCTTTTGTAATTGCCCAGCAGGCGATGGCCAAAATGGTTGATTCTATGGTTCGCGAGTTAGATGACAGTGGAGATTTGGAGAAACAGCAAAAAACAGCCCGTCAACTTAAGGATGAGATACGCCAAAATCGTTTACGCGGATTGAAGTATATTCGCAATATGCATGAGAATTATCCGGAAGTAACCGTGGGTATAGAGACTAAAGATGCCATCCGTTCCGTGCTTAATCATGAACGCTCTTCTATTAAGAAAATGCGTGTCGATGGGATGCTTGAAGCCGATGAAGCAGATAGAATGATTACAGCTGTGGAGGAGAGGATGAAAGATGTAATGGAGAGGCCTCTAGAACTTAGGCTACCAAAGCCCGATGAGGTCCTTCAGGAAGTCACTTGGCTTAAGGGTATGAGTGATGGAGTCATTTCAAAAATATTAGATGCTTCCGAAACCAAGGTTTATAACTCAGGCGATTCTTTAATGAAGCAAGGAGACTCTGGAGATGGTTTGATCGTGATAACGCGAGGAAGTGTCAAGGTGTCCATTGGGGATGTCGTGGTCGACATCATGGGTAGAGGTGCGGTTATTGGAGAAATGGCCGTCTTGGCCGGAGTTCCCAGAACTGCTACCGTGATTGCTGATTCTACGGTTAATGCTCTATGGTTAAATACTGAATCGATGCAAGCAATCATGGCTGATTCTCCGGAACTGTCGGGAAGCCTTTGGAAAACTGCTGCAATGCGTTTTGCGGAAAACCTTTTGGGAGCTAAAGAACCCTACAATGGCTGGAGTCAGATTCAAATGCGCAGGTGGTTAAATGAAGGTGAAGTAATCGCCCCAGTAGATGGCGAGTCAACTAATTTGTACGGCAAGGTTGCTGTCTTAATTTCTGGCCAAGCAGTCGCTCCATCTTCTACCGATCCAATCGTTGCACCGGCTACTTTAGATATGGCTGAGGCAAGTTTTGGTAACAATGCCAAGGTTTTCGTTCGGGAAGCTTAAAAACTCTTTCGTTATCTAATTTAAGGAATGGCGGAGAGGGCGGGATTCGAACCCGCGGTACCTTGCGGTACACAGCATTTCCAATGCTGCACAATCGGCCACTCTGTCACCTCTCCTTGTAACTAAAACGAAGCAATTTGATATGAAGGAGTATGAACTCCCCGTCAATGTTCAAAAGAACCTATCTTACTCATATTGATTAGAAAACTTGTAGATTTTAAAGGGGATTATTTTTGAGGTTTGCTTGTTTCGCTAAATCATCTAGAAAAAGCTTAATGATTTCCAACGAGGTCGGTTATAACAGCAAAGTAGAGGGCGAGGTTATTGTAACCCGTGCAGATTCAGTGATTAATTGGATCAGGAAGCACTCGGTTTGGCCCATGCCTATGGGGCTTGCTTGTTGTGCCATTGAGCTAATGGCATCCGCTGCTTCCCGATACGATATTTCGCGTTTTGGGATGGAGGTCATGCGTTTTTCTCCTCGCCAATCAGACTGTATGATCGTTGCCGGTACAGTCACCTATAAGATGGCCGAAGTGGTTCGTAGAATTTACGATCAAATGGGTGACCCTAAATGGGTTGTTGCCATGGGAGCTTGTGCCTCGACTGGTGGAATGTACCGTTCGTACGCGGTAATGCAAGGAGTTGATAACGTCGTACCTGTAGATGTCTATGTTAGTGGATGTCCACCTCGCCCGGAAGCACTTTTGGACGCGATGATGAAGTTGCAGGGAAAAATCGGGAATGAATCGTCAGTCAAGAATCTGTCGAAAAAACCCGAATCTACCGGAGTCTCCTGATCGAATGATTGACGATGATTTCGTCAAAGCCCTGCTTGAAGGGCGGGATTTTATTTCTGTTAAGCATAGAGACGATTGCCTAACCCTCGATTGTTTGCCCGATTCATTGATAGGTTTTTGTAAACACCTTCGTGATGATCAGACTTTTGATTTGCTTGTAGATTTAACTGCTGTGGATCATGGAGAAGAAGCAGATAGTCGTTTTCAGGTTGTGCTCCATCTTTATTCTTTGATTCACAAATCTTATGTTCGTTTGCATGTGGCTTGCCCAGACAACCAATCTCCCTCCATTCCATCGATTAGTTCTGTTTTTCCTGCGGCTAATTGGCACGAAAGAGAAACTTTTGACATGTTTGGTATCAAGTTTTCAGATCATCCCAATCTCAAACGAATTTTAATGTGGGATGATTATCCGTATTTTCCCCTTCGCAAAGAATTTCCCCTTGCTGGAATTGAAGTACCTTTGCCAGCAGCTGATGTTGCTGAAGTGACAGGAGCAGATGTGGACCCTGCCCCTATGATGGGTGGTCCATTTGTAGCTTCAGGTAACGGTCGTATGAGCGAAGCTGAACCTAGAGCTAAGGATGAAAGTTGGACCGAGGAGTCCGAGAAACCATTGTGAGTACAACTGTAAAAGAAGTTCAAATTGGCGATGTCGGCGCCCAAGCTGCTGCTCACGCGGACGGTGAGCGCATGTCCTTGAATGTAGGCCCATCTCATCCCACCACCCATGGTGTGCTTCGGTTGTTGATGGAATTAGATGGTGATCTTATCACCCGTTGTGAACCTGTTCTTGGTTATTTACATCGTGGAGATGAAAAAATTGCCGAGAATATGACTTACAACCAATTCGTACCTTACACGGATCGATTGGATTATTTGGCTCCTCTTGCGAACAATGTTGCCTACGCAATTACCGTAGAAAAATTAGCTGGTTTAAAATTGCCTGAACGCTGTGAGGCTATTCGGGTATTAGTCTGTGAAATGGCCAGGATTTCCAGCCATCTTTTAGGTATGGGTGTCTTTGGTATGGATGCCGGTGCTTGGACGCCGTTCATGTATACCTTTACCGAACGGGAAAAGCTTTACACTTTATTTGAGGAACTTACCGGTGCTCGTTTTACCACAAGTTATACCCGTATAGGAGGTGTTGCCAGGGACCTGCCTGAAGGTTGGATGTCCAAGGTTGAGAAGTTTGTTGATGAACTGCCAAAAGCCATTGACGAGGTTGAAAAACTTCTTACCAGAAACCGCATTTTTCTGGATCGTACGGAAGGGATAGGAACAATTTCGAAGGAAGATGCAATTGCTTACGGTTTGACCGGGCCGAATCTTAGAGCCAGTGGAGTAGATTTTGATTTGCGTAAGGATAAACCTTACAGCGGTTATGAAAAATACGAATTTGATGTGCCTATTGGAACCAAGGGGGATTGTTATGATCGTTATCTTATTCGTATTGAAGAGGTCAGGCAGAGCATACTTATTGTAAAACAAGTCATTGCTTCTATGCCCGGCGGTTTATGGTATGCTGAGGATGCCAAGAAAATTTTTGCACCGCCGAAGGAAAAAGTGATGACGAGTATGGAGGAATTGATCCAAAACTTTATGATTGTCACTGAGGGGCCACAAGTTCCTGCTGGAGAAACCTATTTTGAGGCAGAAAACCCTAAGGGTGCCCTTGGGTTTTATTTGGTTTCCAAGGGTGGGGGCGTACCGTACAGGCTTAAAATTAGGGCACCCAGCTTTTGCAATCTTAGCATTCTTGAAAAACTAGTTCCCGGGCATATGCTTAGCGACATTACTGTAATTCTTGGAAGCCTTGATTTTGTTATGGGGGAGTGTGATCGTTAAGATGGACAATTCAATCAATCTTTCTGACGACACTTTATCTAAAATTGACGAAGTGGTCCCTAAGTATCCGGAAAAAAGAAGTGCGGCTCTTATGGTTATTCATTTGGTCCAAGACGAGTTGGGTGCGGTTGATGATGCTTCCTGTGAGTGGATTGCTCGGCGACTCGAACTTCAACCAATTAATATCAAGGAGCTTATTACATTCTATCCCATGCTTCGGGAAAAACCTTGGGGGCGCAAACATGTTAGGGTATGCCGTACATTGCCATGTGCACTCCGCGGATCCTATGGAACATGTAAGACTTTCGAAGAAAAATTGGGAATCAAAGAAGGGCATGTGAGTGAGGATGGAGAATATTCTCTTGAATTTATGGAATGCCTGGCAGATTGCGGGCAGGGACCGGTGGTTATTGTCGATGAAAAGACTTATGAAAATATTGATGGGAAAACTGCGGAAAAATTTGCTGACCTTCTCATCGACGGAAAACTCGATGAGTCCGAAGATTTTCACAGCTATGAGGATTCTCTGACCCAAGAAACGAAAAACTAATCGATTTAATTTTGTGAGCGTCTCTACCCCAAAAGAAAGAAGAATTATCCTCAAACATGCGGATGACCCTAATTATTCAAACCGTATCGGTTGTTATCTTCGCGAGGGAGGCTATGAAAATTTAAAAAAAGCCTTTTCGATGCAACCTGGAGAAGTCGGCGAGGAGGTTCTCAAGTCGGGAGTACGTGGTCGGGGGGGTGCTGGTTTTCCTGCAGGTATGAAATGGAAATTCCTTGATCGGAAATCTGGCAAACCAATTTACCTAATATGTAATGCGGATGAGTCAGAACCTGGCACATTTAAGGATCGGCAGATCATGTACAAAGATCCCCATCAGCTAATTGAAGGGATGATGATTACCGCTTTTGCCATAGGAGCTAAGCAGGCATTTATTTACATTAGAGCAGAATTCCATGAAGGTGCCCGTATTCTTGAGCGGGCAATTTCGGAAGCAAAGAAGGCAGGTTTTTGCGGTAATAATATTTTAGATTCTGAATATTCCTGCGACCTTGTGGTTCATCGAGGAGCGGGTGCTTACATTTGTGGAGAAGAAACTGGATTGATCGAATCATTGGAGGGAAAAAGGCCTAATCCACGCATCAAACCGCCTTATTTCCCTGCTGTGCTTGGGCTTTATCAATGCCCGACCATTGTAAATAATGTGGAGACCCTTTGTAATGTTCGACACATCATAGGAATGGGTGGAGAAGAATTTTCTAAAATTGGAAAGCCTAACAACACAGGTACACGAATCTGGTGTGTTTCTGGCCAAGTAATGAAGCCCGGATACTATGAATTTGAGTGTGGTTCCTTGACTCTTGGTCAGTTGATTTTTGATGTTTGTGGAGGACTGCGTCCGGGTCGTTCGCTAAAGGCGGTAATCCCAGGCGGTTCATCAGCCAAAGTTTTGCGAGCGGACGAAAGGTTTTCCGGTACTCTCAAAGACGGGACTGAATTTGATTGGGGATTGGAGGATATACCTCTGGATTTTGATGGGCCTATGGCTGCAGGAAGCATGTCAGGTTCGGGAGGGATTATTGTAATGGACGACACTGTCGATATCGTCGAAGCAATGGCCAATGTTAATGCCTTTTATGCTCACGAATCTTGTGGACAGTGCACCCCGTGTCGCGAGGGTTCTTTATGGATGCGCAAAATTTCACAACGGATGTGCTCTGGCGGTGCCCGCGAAGAAGATGCTGATTTACTTCTTTCAGTGGCTAAACAAATAGAGGGGCGTACCATTTGTGCATTTGGGGAAGCTGCTGCATGGCCGACCCAGAGTTTCGTCACGAAATTTAAGGACGATTTTATTCGTAAGGCAACAGACTCCCCGAAGGAGCGAGACCCCAAATCTCTTCAGCTTATTTAACAAAACTGATGATTGCTCCTGATAATAAAGAGATGGTTAACATTACCTTAAATGGTATTGAGGTTGAAGTGCCTAATGGAATCAATGCGGTAGAAGCTGCCGCCTTACATGGCAAAGAAGTGCCTCATTATTGTTACCATCCCAAACTTAGTGTAGCTGGGAATTGTCGGATGTGCTTGGTTGAAATGGGTACACCGATGAGGGACCGCGCAAGTGGAGAACCAATCTTAGACGAAGATGGGACCCCGAAAATCGGTTGGGTGCCTAAGCCAGTTATTGGTTGTGCCACAAATATAACCCCTGGCATGCACCTCAGAACTGAATCTGATTTGGTAAACGAGTGTAGGGAGGGAATTATGGAGTTTCTTCTCGTTAATCACCCACTGGATTGTCCTATTTGCGATCAGGCAGGAGAGTGCAGGTTACAGGAGTTTGCCACTGATTATGGACGAGGTTACAGTCGTTATGTTGAGCGAAAAAATGTTAAGCCTAAGCGAACTCGACTTGGTCCACGTGTAACATTGGATGATGAGAGGTGTATTCTGTGTTCCCGTTGTATTCGATTCTCCCAAGAAGTAGCTAAGGACGATGTACTTGGCTTTGTTGATCGGGGTAGTTTTTCAACCTTAACCTGCTTCCCAGGTAAGGAGTTAGCCAATAATTATTCTTTAAATACTGTCGATATTTGCCCGGTTGGTGCGTTAACCAGTACCGATTTTCGTTTTAAAATGCGCGTTTGGTTCCTTAAGGAATCGAAAAGTGTGTGTACTGAGAGCAGTGCCGGTTGCAATACCCTAGTATCGAGTAGGGAAGGAACGATTCAACGCATCACGCCTCGTCGAAATGATCAGGTGAATGATACTTGGATGACGGATAGTGGTCGTGAACTTTATAAAATAGTTAAAGCAGAAAGCAGGATTCGTCGGCCTTCTTTCCAAGGGAGTGATCTTCCATTAGATGATGCAATTTCTCAAGCGTTTGAGGCCTTGAAAAACAAAAAAATCGGGGTAGTTGCAAGTTGTCATTCCTCCCTGGAGGAACAGTTTCTTATCAAGCGATTAGTTGAGGAGACTGGTGCCAAGGTGTTTATTCGCGGACACTTTGGAGAGGACGATGGGATTTTACTTTCAGCGGATCGTACCCCCAACTTACGAGGAGCTTTGGTTGCAGGATTGACCAATCATTATCCTTCCGATCACCTGAACGATTTAAACGAATCTTTAGCCGACGGACATGTTGAAGCTTTACTAGTAATGGGAGAAGATTTGAAGGAGTCTGGAGTGAATGAGGATCACCTGAAAAAAGTTCCGTTAGTATTTTTAGGAACACATCAAAACTCGACAAGTGATTGCGCTGAAGTAGTGCTTCCTGGGTTAACCGTGTTTGAAAAGTCCGGCAGTTTGATTAATCGCTCCTTTTTTCTTCAATCTTTCGAGCAGGCAATTCCATGTCCTGCTGGTTTAATGACTGATTTTAAAATCCTTGCTCGCTTAATTGATTTGTTTTCCGAGGATTCCATTGCACCTTCTGAGTTGGATCAAATTTGGGAAGCATTGAGCTCTTCCGGAAATTCTGTGCTTAAAGGGATTACTTTTTTGAAAATCAAAAAGGGTGCCATTCAACTGGATGAATCAAAGTGGGAGCATCTTTCCTTCGTTGAAAAAGAGGCCCTTCATTATCTGCCCACGGGAGTTATCGCATCATGATGGAGTGGATGCCCCAAGGTTTGTGGTTTGAGGTGTGCTTAAAGGTTTTTTTCGCGTTCATGATGGTTGGCGCTGTTATGACCATGGCTGGATATTCGGTGTTGGCCGAGCGTAAGGTTAGTGCATGGATGCAGGGGAGGGTGGGACCAAATCGAACGGTTCTACCTTTCGTCGAGTATATTCCAATTTTTGGACCACTTCTAAAAAAACTTGGAATGTTTCAACCTCTAGCGGATGGACTGAAGTTTCTTTTTAAGGAAGAAATCGTGCCAGGTCATGTTAACAAGTTTTATTATTATTTGGCTCCATTGATTGCTCTTGTGCCTGCTCTGACCACAATGACGGTTCTTCCTTTCGGGCAAATGTATTGGAACGATGGTACAGTATCCACTTTAGCTTTGGCAGACCTGGAGGTCGGTATACTTTTCGTTTTTGCTGTATCTTCACTTGGAGTTTACGGCATTGCTCTCGCGGGTTGGTCTTCCAATAGCAAATACTCATTCTTGGGCGGCATCAGGTCCTCTGCTCAGATGATTTCATATGAACTCGCCATGGGACTTTCTTTACTCCCTGTCTTTTTGTGGGTTTGTGCACCAGGTTCATCGGAGTCTGGGTTGAGTTTATCTGCAATCGCAAATTCTCAATCTGGAGGTGCATGGTTATTCTTGGTACAACCTCTTTCTGCTTTGATTTTCCTCATTGCTCTATTTGCCGAGACCAATCGTTTGCCTTTTGATATGCCTGAATCAGAAACAGATTTAGTTGGTGGATTTCATACGGAGTACGGGAGTTTTAAATTTGGAATTTTCTTTGTTGCGGAATACGCCCATATTGTAATCGGTTCGGCTATTTTTACTGTAATATTTCTCGGGGGTTGGCATTTCCTTCCCTTTATTGAAGACCCTTGGCCTGCTAACTGGATCGGTTCATTGCTTGGGGTGGGGTGGTTCTTGGCCAAGACCATCTTTTTGATCTTCTTTTTCATTTGGGTACGTTGGACCTTGCCCCGTTTTCGCTACGATCAGGTCATGCATCTTGGATGGAGCAAGTTGTTGCCATTAGCACTCGTCAATCTGATCGTTTACTTATTGATCGTCACTGTGATTGATCAAAATGCCGCCGCCAACCTTTGAATCAATTATGGCCAAAACAGTAGTATTGGAACGCAAACCACTTTCTTTTTCTGAGAGAACTTACCTCCCACAGATTGCTACCGGACTGAAGACCACCTTCAGTAATATGTTTAAGCCTAAGGTAACCTTACAATATCCTGAAGAAAAGCCAGTCATTCCAAACAACTATCGTGGGGTGCCTACATTAGTAAAAGATCCAAATGGTCGGGAGAAGTGCGTTTCATGTCAGCTTTGCGAGTTTGTATGTCCACCCAAAGCGATTCGCATAACTCCGGGCAGTGTACCCGAAGATCAAGATGATCGCGAACATGTGGAAAAAGCTCCCCAAGAATTCGAGATTAATATGTTACGCTGTATTTATTGTGGATACTGCCAGGAAGTTTGTCCCGAAGAGGCCATTTTTTTGCAGGATGAATATTCCTCATCCGGTTTTACCCGCGAAGAAATGATTAATAATAAAGAAAAACTTTATGAGTTGGGTGGCACCATACCTGACCGTCATTATAAATGGGATAAAAAGAAAGAGGCAGAAACAGATGGGAATACTCATTGAATTTTATAAATGAATCTTTTTCCCTACACACAAATTTTCTAGTTTTATGAACGCGGTTGACTTGTTATTTTGGTTATTTGCTGTCCTTTCTGTAGGAGGAGGACTGTCTATGGTTTTTTCCCGTCACCCAGTATCTGCGGCGATGTTTATGATCGTATCACTGGTCGGAGTGGCCGCCCTATTTGTATTATTAGAGTCCTTCTTCTTGGCAATTTTACAGGTTTTGGTCTATGCAGGTGCGGTCATGGTTTTGTTTCTTTTCATTATTATGCTACTTGATGTTGGTCCTGAGGCAGGTAAAGGAAAGTTAAGTCACTTCAAGACGGGTATTTTTGGTCTTTTGGCTACTGTTTTGCTCGTAGGTATTTTGCTCACCCTTGGTAATTCTTATGATTCCTTAGCTTTAGATCAATCGATCTGGCCGGAATTGAGCGAATCCAAGGATGGAGCTTCACATAGTCTGCCTTTTTCTACCAAGGTTTCTAGTTTTGGATATGGATTAATGACCAAGTATATGCTTCCTATTCAAGTCTCGGGTTTTATGCTTTTGGCTGCTATGGTCGGAGTGATAATTCTAAGTAAGAAAACCCCGGACAGAGAGGATTTAAAGTAGTCTATATGATGCTATCAGTTACCCCACAGCATTTTCTTATTCTTTCCTTTCTACTCGTAGGTATTGGGTTTCTTGGTTTATTAATTCGCCGGAATGTTCTGCTGATGTTGATGTCTCTAGAGTTAATGCTTAACGGAATAAATGTTGCCCTACTAACTTTTTCCAGAGTGGGCAGTAATTTAGACGGTGGAATCTTTGTTTTTTTTATAATGACGGTAGCTGCAGCTGAGGTCGCAGTTGGATTAGCTTTGCTTGTCGCTCTTTACAAAAAGCGTAATAGTGTGCTTTCCGATGATATGGGCTTGTTAAAAAATTAGTTAACTAATGATAAGTATTGCCCTAAGTATGCTTTTTTTACCGTTGCTTTCCGCAGCAGTAACTCTGCTCTTTCTTCGTAAAAATGGTAATTTAGCCTCTTTGCTTTCTGTTTCTACCGCGGGTGGCATATTGGTACTAGCTCTAGGTCTAATTTTCTCGGACAATCCAACTCCTCTCGCTTGGGATACAACTTGGTTTGCTATGGGCGGATGGGAGTTGCGTTTTGGTTTTTTAATTGATGCACCAGCCAAGTTGTTACTCTTCATCGTGGCCTTTGTCGGTTTTTTAATCCATATTTTTAGTTTAGGCTACATGGCAGACGACCCTGCTCGTCCCAGGTATTTTGGCGGCCTTTCTATTTTCATGTTTTCCATGCTCGGGATTACTCTTGCAGACAACTTGGTGATGATCTTTGTATTTTGGGAATTGGTCGGATTTAGTTCCTATCTCTTGATTGCCCATTATTTCAAGACCGATGAAGCAGCTAAGGCATCTCGTAAAGCATTCATTGTCAATCGGGTGGGGGACTTTGGTTTTCTTATCGGTATAGTCCTGACTTATTGGACCTATGGTACAGTTAATTTGAGTGAGCTTGCAGATTTGGCAGACTTTTCTCCAAGCCTTGCAACTACTGGACTATGTTTGGCCTTGGCTTGTGGGTTTGTTGGAAAATCTGCTCAATTTCCTCTGCATGTCTGGTTACCAGACGCCATGGCTGGGCCAACGCCAGTTTCTGCCTTGATCCATGCAGCCACTATGGTTGCTGCTGGAGTTTATTTATTGTTACGTATTGATTTTCTTTTTACTGAGGAAGCTCTTGGATTAATTGCTTTCCTTGGTGCAGCTATGGGTTTGTATGCTGGTTTTTGTGCTCTTGTACAAAGAGATGTAAAAAAAATACTGGCTTACTCCACTCTTTCGCAACTTGGATACATGGCTGCTGCGTTTGGTCTGGGTGCCCCAGGTGTTGCCTTGTTTCATTTGACTACACATGCCTTTTTCAAAGCTCTAATGTTTTTAGGGTCAGGTTCTGTTATCCATGCATGTCACCACGAACAGGATATTTTTAATTATGGAGGGCTTCGTAAACGCATGCCCATAACAGCCCTAACTTTTTTGATCGGGGTTTTGGCCATTTCCGGGGTTAACTTCCTATCCGGTTACTTTAGCAAAGATGCAATTCTGCTATGGGCTTACAATTTCAATATGCCTATTTTTGTAATTTTATACGCTGGGGCAATTCTCACTTCCATTTACATGTTCCGCTTATACTTTATAACCTTTGAGGGTAAAGCGCGTTCCAAGTACGCAGAGGATGCGAAGGAGAATTCATTTCTGATGACTGGGCCTCTTCTTGTACTTGCCGTATTTTCTGTTTTTGGTGGTTACCAATCCTTATATCCCGACCAGTTAGGTGCTTATTTAGGACCTGACTTATCTGCAGTTTCACTTCTTCCACATCACATGTGGATGATTGTGCTAGGAACTTCAGCGTGGATAGTTGGTCTATTGGTTGCCAAGACTCTCTTTTCAAAAGTGCGGCAGGATGATCCGTTGGCTCGTCGATTTCCAGCCTTTTATGAGCTTTGCCGAAGCAAACTTTTCTTCGATGAAATTTATCAGATTTATTTATCCAAAATACAGGATCCACTTGCCCGGTTTATTGAAGTGATGGAATTGTTATTTATTTCTGGTTTGATGGTTCGAGGTTCAGCTGGTGTTGCGGCTTTATTCTCGATGCTCGCCAAACTATGTTATGTGGGGAAAATTCACGCTTACGCCTTTTGGTTCATCTTAGGAACTCTTGGCTTTCTGTTTTATGCTGCCGGTTTAGTCGGTAATTAATTGTTCATGACTTCAGACGCTTTGCTTTTACTCGGTTCCATTCTTGTTCCGGCCATCGGGTCGGTTCTTTTCTTTAGCGGTTTCGCCAAAGACGAGGGAAGTCTGAAAAAACTTGGTTATCTGGTGTTTGGCTTTCCATGCCTGGCGGCAGTCATACTCTTCTTTCGTTTCGATGGTTCCGCTGGTTATAATTTTGAAGTTCTTTACGATCGCATGGGACTGCAGGAGCTTGGAATTACTTTTCACCTAGGATTGAATGGAGTTTCCAGTCCGCTTTTTGCCATGGCTGGGATAGTTGGTCTTGGAGCTGGCCTGGCTGCGCTGCATTCTGGGGCTGAGCGAATGCACCTATATCTTGCTTTGCTGGCTCTCATGCAAGCTGGATTAATGGGGCTTTTTGCAAGTGTTGATATTTTCTTTTATTACCTTTTTCATGAGTTTGCTCTGATTCCAACTTTTATCATGATCGGTCTGTGGGGCGGGAGAGATCGACGAAGTATTGCCTTGGAGATCACCATTTATTTAACTCTTGGAGCATTAATTTCTCTTGGCGGTTTGGTCGCCTTAAATATTTTGGTAGATGCTCCAAAATTCGATTTCCCGAGCATATCTGCGGCCCTGGATCAATCCAGTCTAACAGATTCTGCAGCTTTTAAGATCTACGGGCTTTTACTCTTAGGTTTTGGTATATTAGTTGCGCTTTTTCCATTTCATACCTGGGCTGCACGTGGATATGACACAGCTCCGACTTCGGTATCGATGCTTCATGCTGGGGTCTTAAAAAAGTTTGGTCTTTATGGCATCATTCAAATTGCATCTCCCTTATTACCTGAGGCTGCACTAGCTTGGAGCCCATGGCTAATGTGGCTTGCTTTGGGTAATATTCTGCTGGTGGGAATGGTTGCAGTTGCCCAAACAAATTTCAAATCCATGATATCATATGGCTCAGTTATGCACATGGGTTATTGTTTCTTGGGTATTGGTGTTTGCAGTGTTTTGGGAGTTGGTTCCACTGT
>ENA-OQVM01000627-OQVM01000627.1-marine-metagenome-genome-assembly--contig:-NODE-627-length-53993-cov-6.024098_pt1 | contig 53993 bp, 53 predicted proteins | sample MGYA00237776_ERZ505498 | MGnify/ENA primary metagenome ERZ505498 (study PRJEB26159, sample SAMN06265151) | marine metagenome | isolation source: Helgoland LTER site | place: Germany:Helgoland, sampling...
GATTTAATCATGGGATTTCCTTCATGTTAATGCTGCAGATACGCTTAACGTACCAGCAGACCAATAAATTTAGGCAAAAGCTAAGCTAAGACTAGATACATATGCCCAATTCCTATGGAGGATGAAGCATACAAATTGCTTATGCAATATTCTTATTCTTTAAGCTTCCTGCATAATCAAAGCTATCTATGCGTGAATTTATTTTTACTTTAAACCCAACACCTTAACCACCCCAATTCAATCAAGGAGTGGCTAAGGCATGGATATTTCTAAAACTTCATCGGGATGGCGTGAACGACGTGCTCTAAGCTCTGCACTTGCGCCATCACGTCAGCTGGCGGCTGACCATCGACTTCAATCAAGGCAATTGCATCTCCGCCTTCATCAGCGCGTCCTAAGTTAAAAGTCGCGATGTTCACGCCCGCATCACCCAGCAACGACCCTAACGCACCAATTAAGCCCGGCTTATCACGGTTGGCGAGATACAGCATATTAGGCCCAAGCTTGGCATCGATATGGATGCCTTTGATCTTCACCAGACGGGGCTCTTGATTAAAGAGTGTGCCTTTGACGGAGCGTGTTTGATCTTCTGTGGTTACTGTCACCGTGATCAATGTGTGATAATCACCAGCTGTCTCAGAACGTGTTTCCAATATCTTGATATTACGTTCTTCAGCAATCACCGGCGCATTGACCATATTCACACCGACCAGCAAGGGGCCCAACAAACCTTTGAGTACAATCGCCGTTAGCGGTTTTGTGTTGAGCGTTGAAACATGCCCCTCGTAACAAATATCGATCGCTTTGATCGCTGTTTGTGTGGCCTGCCCTGCGAACCCGCCCAATTGCTCAGCGAGGGTCATATATGGTTTGAGTTTCGGTGCTTCCTCGGCAGAAACCGAAGCCATATTCAGGGCATTGGTGACGGCGCCATTAAGCAAATAATCCGCCATCTGTTCGGCCACCTGAACAGCAACCTTTTCCTGTGCTTCGTTTGTCGATGCGCCCAAGTGCGGTGTGCACACGACTTGCGGCATGCCAAACAATGGGTTTTCGGTCGCAGGTTCTTGTGCATACACATCAAGTGCTGCGCCCGCTACGTGTCCACTTTCGATAGCAGCCTTGAGTGCAATCTCATCGATCAACCCCCCACGCGCACAATTTATAATATGCACGCCAGGTTTGATTTTATTCAAAGCTGTTGCATCGAGTACATTGCGGGTTTGATCGGTAAGTGGTGTGTGCAGGCTGATGAAGTCCGCACGTGCCAAAAGTCCATCAAGATCAAGTTTCTCAACACCCAGTTCGGCTGCTCGCTCTTCTGACAAGAACGGATCAAACGCAACAACCTTCATTTTAAGGCCCTGCGCACGATCAGCAACAATCGCACCAATATTGCCACATCCGATAATGCCGAGTGTTTTGGCCATAAATTCGACGCCCATAAAACTCGACTTCTCCCACTTACCGGCATGGGTCGACGCATTCGCTGCCGGGATTTGACGCGCCAATGAAAGCATCATTGTAATCGCGTGCTCGGCCGTTGTGATCGCGTTGCCGAACGGTGTATTCATGACAACGATACCAGCCTGAGTCGCACAGGGCAGATCAACGTTATCAACGCCGATGCCTGCACGCCCGATGACTTTGAGCTTACCCGGCTTTGCGAGTGTTTTTGGTGTGAGCTTAGAGGACGACCGAATGGCGATACCATCATACTCGCCAATAATCTTCGCCAACTCTTCTTTATCGAGACCAGTTTTTACATCAACCTCAATACCGCGCACTTTAAACACATCTGCGGCGAGCGGTGACATTTTGTCAGATATCAGAACCTTTACCATAGATCAGGCTCCCTTGAGTTCGGATTTAACGGATGAAAACGCCCAATCAAGCCAAGGACCTAACTTTGCAAGGTCATCCGCTTCAAGGGTCGCGCCGCACCAAATCCGAAGCCCTGGAGGGGCATCACGGTGTGACCCAACATCTAAGCCCGCGTTTTCTTTCTCTAACAAGCCAGTCAGCTTCTTGATCCCAGCCCGTTGCTGATCTTCATCAAGCGCAGCAAACCAAGGGTCGGTGACCACCAGCACAACCGATGTAGTTGAGCGTGCCGCAGAATCTGTACAGATGAAATCAATCCAATCTGCACCTTCAACCCAAGCACTTAAGGCGCTGTAATTTGCGGTCACACGTTCCAGTAAACCTTTAACATTACCCTCGCGCTCAGCCCATTTAAGGCCATCCAGCGCATCCTCAATGCATAACATTGAAGGCGTATTAATCGTCACACCCTCAAAGATATCCTCGATGAGTTTGCCCTGCTTCTTCATGCGGAAGATTTTCGGCAAAGGCCACGGCGGGTCATAACTTTCAATGCGTTCAACCGCGCGCGGGCTCAACACCAACATGCCATGAGCCGCTTCGCCACCCATCGCCTTTTGCCAAGACCACGTAACGACATCAGTTTTTTCCCAAGGAATATCCATCGCATAGACCGCAGAGGTTCCATCGACGATGGTTAGCCCTTCCCGATCATCAGGAATCCAGTCGCCGTTAGGGACACGCACGCCGCCGGTCGTCCCATTCCATGTGAAGATGACATCTCGCGAGAAATCGACAGCGTTTAAATCTGGCAATTCACCGTATGGTGCATCTGTAAGCTTAACATCTTTAAGGCCCAGATGGCTTTTGACATCAACGGCCCATTGCGCGCCAAAGCTTTCCCACGCCAACACCTCGACACCGCGGGGGCCGAGTAATGACCACATGGCCATTTCAACAGCACCGGTATCAGATGCAGGCACGATGCCAATACGATAATCATCAGGAATCCCCAAAACCGAGCGGGTTCGCGTGATGACCTCTTTGATTTTGGCTTTACCAATTGCATGGCGGTGGGATCGACCTAGAAACGCATCCGACAACACGTCGGGATACCAACCAGGGCGCTTGGAGCAAGGTCCAGATGAAAAATTAGGGTTTGCCGGACACATGTCTGGCTTCTGAATAAGTGTCATTTTGCACTCCTTTCCTCTCAGAAAGGTCGCACCTCGTTGGGGAGGTGTGGCCCGCAGCCAAGCTACTCAACGTCAGCGACTATTCAAGTTATTTCTTAGAAAGTGAAGTTTTGTCTTGTCGACAAGCACGCGTTTTACTTTTTTCTGCGCGCAAAAGCATGGAGATATTCATGGCTTCGCAAGATGCTCTCGTCTAAAGGCTGTCACGAGAATAGGAAGAGGTTATGCAGTTTTTAAAATCTATTTGGTTAATCATCCGATATATATTTATCGCATTCTTATTAATTCTTCCGGCAATTTTAGTCGTGGTATTATTGGCCTTGGGTCATGATTTGCTCAGCATTGAAGCTTACGATTCCAATTTTTGGATTCGCGTCGGTATCGGCGTTCCGGTTTTCTATATTTTTCTGGGCTTCACCTGCGGGAAATATTTCATGGGGAAATTTGGAGAGTGAGCTCGGTAATTAACCCCTGCTAGATTTCCCAGAAGAACTTTGCGATCAGTGTAAAGGTAATCCACATCACAAAGATCAATGGCAGACCGGACTTAACAAAGTCCTGAAACTTGTAGTGCCCTGGTCCCATCATCAATAAGTTCGTTTGATATCCCATCGGAGATGCAAACGAACAGTTGACTGCAAAGACCATCGCAATCGCGAATAGCATCGGCTCTGATCCAACTTCATTGGCAAGATCAACGGCGATGGGTGTGAGGAGTACAGCAACGGCATTGTTGGAAATCACATTGGTTATCAGCGCAGCCATCAAGAACAGCATCGATATAATAACAAGCGGCCCAAGCCCATCGAATGCGGCGACCATGGCGTGCGCAACAAATGCCGCACCGCCAGTTTCCCTGAGCGCAATGCTCATGGCCAAGGCCGCAGCAATCGCAGTTGCGATCTTTGGGTCAATAGCTCGAAATGCCTGACGCAGGTTAAGGACATCCGTCGCAACCATGGCAATCGCACCTGCAAACGCAGCGACAACAATGGGCATCATCCCTGTCGCTGCCATCGCAACGGCACCTAAGAAGATAATGCACGCACGTTTCGCGTGATCGAGGCTTGGTAAATCTTCGCGAGATGATTCAATCAAGATTGCATCACGACTACCGCGAAGTTCACGAATATGTTCTCGCTGGCCCTGGATAAGCATAACATCTCCGGACACAAGTCTGATTTCTGTGATGCGTGCACGTATCATGCGGGCGCGACGTTGGATGCCAAGAACAATACAGCCCGTCTTGTAGCGAAAGCCTGCTAACCTTAACGTTTGGCCAACCAGACGAGATGCTGGCGCGATCATGACTTCTGCCAGAACCTGATCTTTCTGACACCAAGGCGCGTCCTCTTCTTCCTCTTCAAAACGTTTGCCGTCACGCAAATCCGGATGGAACAAGTCACCATGTTCCGCAATGGCTTCGGCGAGAACAGAACGTATTGCTGCAACGACGATTACATCACCGACGATGACCTCAAGATCTTCAAAGGGTGGCAGGATTGCGCGCTCACCACGTTGCACCATCCGCACTGTCATATCTGGTAATGCTTCGAAATGACCCCCAGGGACCTTCTCACCGATCAGTTCGGAGTCACTCGGCGTCTCGATTTGGACAATGAACTGTTTGCCGGCACCTGCTGACAATTCACTCTCGGCCATACCTGCCCGGTCAGGCAGCAACCGCGGCACAATAAAGACAGCATAAGCAACGCCAACGAGCGCCATCATAATGCCAGGGATGGTGAAGTCGAAAAACTCCAGGGGCTTCTCGCCAATCTCCAGCAAAGCTGTATTGACCAGCAAGTTCGTCGACGAGCCAATCAACGTTGTCATACCGCCAAGGATCGCGGCGAAGCTAAGCGGGATCATGACTTTGCTTGGTGATATCCCATAACGTTGTGCCATCGCCTGCATGATCGGAATAAAGATCACGACAACAGGCGTGTTATTCAGAAATCCACTAATCGCGCCAACAATGAACAACAGAATGAAAATCGCGGCGTTGGCAGGTATTTTACTGCGCATATGGTCCAGTAACCATTGCGCCAATCGATCCAGAATACCGGTACGGATCAACCCCTGCCCCATAACCAAAAGCGAGAGCACGGCGATCAACGCTGTATTCGCAAATCCCTGCAAGATACGAGAAGGAGATACCCCCTCAGTTCTCAAAGGGTCCACACCTTCAACCTGAAAAAACTGAAAGAATACCAGAATTGCACAAATGGTGCCGAGGGATGTTAGCACCATCGGCCATTTCTCGGCAACGTAAGCAGCAAGTGCGAGAAGAATGATGCCAAACGTCACCCACATTTGTAGGTCAGCACTTACAGTGAAACTCATAGAGATCTCGCCAAAGAAATTCTGATTATGATTATGATTAAAACCTATAGGGCTTGAGGCAATTAATTGCCAGAAGGCCCCCAGCCTGCGAATCCACACAATGAAGATAGGAACTCAATATCGAGAAACTGAATCTCCATTGCCTGTAGATACGCGGGAAGCGTCAAGATGACGAGGCACATTAAACCAATAAACATGAACCAAATGGCCGTGTTGGTTGATGCAGTGTAATCAGCGCTTTCAATACGAATATCCATAATGTGACTATGAACCATTATGCCTGCAGTCCCAAGCCTTGATCACATGGCATTCAAAGTTTTTGATTAAAGCATCTAATTACATTTACTAATGATTAGATTAATTAAGATCGTTTGTCCGAAAATTTATTTTGAACTACTTATCTGCGTAACAAGTAATCGCTCGAAAAGACAAAATCAGTCATAAGGACAAAACCAATGAATAACGCAGATACACTTGAATTAAATGGCGCGTTACCCCGCAACTCTTCTTCGGATAGGGATACGAGCCTACCTGCACGTATCATCAATGCACTCCACCGCTGGCAGGATTCTGGAAAGAAGAATTTAGGGCACACGAACGTCTCATTTAAAGACATCAGCTCGATACGCGGCGATGGACAAACAGATTACGCCAAGCCCATCTGGCAGCGATAGAACGCGTTACATGCTTGCATAAGATTATTGATCATTAGGATTATTTTTTCTAATAGATAAAATCTATGAGTATACCGAGCCAACTAACACTTAAAGACAGTCATAGCGCTTCTCAAACGAGAGGCGCTATGTTCTTTTGCAGCAAATACATGAGAGACCATATATCCCCTGGCTATAATTTAATGTTCCCTCAATTTGCCTTCGCAAATAAATTTATAAAAATTGATTCTATGTGATCGCCATCACTGCAAACCTATGCTTCCACACCTATGTTAGTAACACTTCTCGTCTCCTCCCCGGAGACATCTCTCCCTGTCTAACTCGCCGAATCCTTCGGGGTCCGGCATTTTTCTTGTCCTTATTTCAAAATGTGGATCAAAAATGAAACTTTACGTTTCATAGATGGGACTTAATGGGGCATTCTCTCTCACCCATAATACTCATTTTTGGAGTTCACCTTGAAAGTCGACACAACAGGTTCCCGTTCAATACGTGTATTGGAACTCCTAGAAGTTTTAACCGAGATAGATAGACCCGTCAGCGCCGTCGATATTGAAGCAGCATCTGGATTACCAAAAGTAACAGTTCATCGCTTATGCAATCTTCTTCAAGAAGAAGGTTATTTGCGTAAAAATGTGAGTGGACGCGGCTATGTTCCTGGTGAACGCTTTTTACGTCTCGCACTGAAATCACTCAGCAATCAAGAAAGCCGGAGCTAACGACACGCTATCTTGGAGACCTTGGCGCACACCATTGGCGAAACATGCAATATTGCCATTCCATCTGCGACTTCGATGCAGTATCAGGATCGCGTGGAGTCAAAATGGCCGCTGCGCATACAATTACCACCTGGCTCTAACGTTCCCCTGCACTGCACGGCGAGTGGCAAGCTCTTTCTGGCAAGTATGACCAAAGCCCGCCGCGAACGGCTGATCCCAAAACTTAATCTTGAGCAGAAAGCTGAGAATAGCATAACGAACCTAGACATGCTTATGGCTGAGATTGATGCTATAGAAGTCTCAGGTATCGGCACGGATAATGAAGAGTTCATAACGGGCATGGTCGCAATCGCAGTACCAATTAAAGGCCATGACGGTCGTCTATTGGCAACATTGGCAACACATGGGCCGATCGCTCGTATGACGTTTGAGCAAGCACTGGGCCATGTAGATATTCTGAGGCAAGCATCGCAAGAGCTTGTAGCGTCAATTGCCGAATAGCCCCGCTGGACAAGAAATCATTGCGGTTATGAAGGAGCGTGGATGGATCCCCTCTTCAGACACCGTGACGGCAGCGCCACTCACTGGTGGTGTGAGTTCGGATATCTGGCTGATCGACCTGCCATCGGGCCCCGTGTGCGTTAAGCGCGCTTTATCGAAGCTAAAGGTCAAAGACGATTGGTTTGCACCAATTTCACGGAATGCCTTTGAGGTTAAGTGGATGCAGGCGGCACGCGCCGTGATACCTAACGCAGCGCCTGACGTCTTATTTCATGACGCGGACGCCGGGCTCTTTGTAATGCCCTTCCTTGATCCAATCGATTTCCCGCTATGGAAATCCACATTGAGGGATGGAGATGCACGTACCGAAGACGCTGCCAGTGTTGGGCGGTATCTGGGGCAAATCCACGCAGAAACGACTAACGACCCAAGCATCGCTGAGACGTTCCAAACAGATGAGATATTCCATGCCATTCGTTTGGAGCCTTATCTTCTAGCCACAGGTGTACGTCATCCAAATATCAATCATCGCATGATTGAATTATCAGAAATTACTGCCGCACAGCACACAGCCCTTGTTCATGGAGATGTGAGCCCTAAGAACATTCTCATCGGTCCTGATGGCCCTGTATTTCTTGATGCGGAATGCGCGTGGTACGGAGATCCTGCATTTGATCTCGCGTTTTGTCTGAACCACCTTTTACTTAAAGGATTATGGAACCGAGATGCGCGAGATGATTACCGTGCCTGCTTCAAGGCATTATGCGAGAGCTACGCCCAGGAAATATCCAAATTAAATGATCCAACAATCATCGCTCGTACAGCGCACTTGTTGCCGGGCCTATTCCTCGCACGCATTGATGGGAAGTCACCTGTTGAATATATTACCGACACAGCGCAGCAAGATTTAGTGCATGATTTTGCGCCCAGTTTTTTGACTTCCCCGGTCAATCATCCCATAGACATCTGTGACGCTTGGTACGACAACCTCAAAACTAACGATTAAGGACTCTCTCTCATGGCTAAACATTCAATCAAGTCACTTCATTCACGGAGAGTTTGGGATTCTCGCGGACGACCAACAGTCGAAGTCGAAGTAAATCTAGAGGGCGGTGCCACTGGCGTTGCGATTGCACCTGCTGGCGCATCTCGCGGCAGGTTTGAGGCGATTGATCTTCGAGACGGTGGCAAGACGTTTGGCGGCTGGGATGTTAAGCAAGCGATCAAATCCGTCGACATTGAAATTGCCGAAGTCCTGCAGGGCCAGGATGCCCGTGACCAAGCGCGCATCGACAAGTTCATGATTGATCTCGACGGCACCCCCAACAAACAGCGCCTCGGCGGGAACGCAACTGTTGCCACCAGCATGGCGGTCGCACATGCAGCCGCTCAACATGAAGCCGTGCCGCTTTGGCAGTATTTACGCGGTCAGGCAGGCACCCAGGGTGATGTCACATTGCCCCTTCCTGAAATACAAATTTTTGGTGGCGGAGCACATGCTTCCGGACGCGTTGATGTTCAAGACTTCATGGTCATTTCGACAGGTGCGCAAAGTTTTTGCGAGGCCTTAGATTGGACCGCTGAAGTATACCGCCATGCCGGTCTTATCATGGACGAGGCCGGGAAGCTTTCTGGCGTTGCTGACGAAGGTGGGTTTTGGCCAGACTTCGATACCAACGAAGAAGCCATTGAGACATTATTGCGGGCCATTGAAGCTGCGGGATTCAAGCCTGGTGCAGAAGTTGCAATTTCACTGGATATTGCAGCGTCGGAATTTGGTGAGAATGGAAGTTACCGTTTGGCCAAAGACGACAAGACATTGAATAGTGACGAGCTTTGCGCCCTCCTCGTAGATTGGATGGAGCGCTACCCTATCGTCTCAATTGAAGACCCACTGGGTGAAGACGATCCCGATGGCTTGATAAAGTTCACATGGGCTGTCGGTGATAATGCTCAAGTTGTTGGCGATGATGTTTTGGTCACCAATGCTGACCGCGTCAAAGCTGCTGCAAAAGATCGTGTCTGCAACGCCTTACTGGTCAAACCCAATCAAGCGGGCACATTAACCGAGGCAAAGGCTGCGTTCGATGCGGCCAAGGCGTCTGGCATGGGACAGATCGTCTCTACACGTTCCGGTGAAACCGAAGACGCAACGATTGTGCACATGGCCGTTGGATGGGGCGCACCCCAGCTTAAAGTGGGTTCCTTCACCCGTTCAGAACGCATGGTCAAATGGAACGAAGGTATCCGCATCGCAGATACGCTTGAGAATAAAGATGGCGCTTTGATGCCAAGGTCAGCATTTCAATGGCGCTAATCTAACGCCATGCGCCCCTTAGATATCATCGCGGCTACAACAGTCGCTGTGATTTGGGGGTTGGCGTTTATCGCCATTGAATACGCGCTGCAGAGCTTTACTGCACCTGACCTTCTGGCGCTACGCTTCATTATTGCTGCCCTGCCCGTGTTCTTCATCAAAAAGCCCGATATTTCATGGAGTGCCTTAATCACATTGGGCACGTTGTTATTCGTTGGCCAGTTCATGTTTTTGTTCTTTGCCTACGACGCCGGCATGCCGCCCGGCCTGGCATCGCTGGCAACACACACACAAGCTATATTCACGATCATTATTGCTGCCGCTGTGTTGAAGGAAATACCAAATACGCGTCAGATCATCGGGATCATCCTCGCGTTTGTTGGCCTTGGTGTCATCTTCCAAAGCGTCGATGCAACACTGACGTACCTTGGATTAATTTTGACGCTTTGCGGTGCCATCAGTTGGGCATTCGGCAACACCGTTCTCAAAAAACTGGGACGGGTGGATATGCTTGCCCTCATGATCTGGCTAAGCCTCGTGCCGCCGTTCCCAGCATTCGCCGCGTCAGCAATGATGGGAGAGCTCGGCGGGTTTGTTGATCGCATTCAAGACGCGTCAATGATCAGTATACTTTCGGTTTTGTATTTGGGGTTAATTGCCACAACCGTCGCGTTCGCTATTTGGGGACGGCTTTTAAGCACGTATCCCGCCGTCATGGTAACACCCTTTGCATTGTTCGCACCCTGCGCAGGTGTCATCGCGTCATACTTTATTTTTGCCGAAAGTTTCGGGCTAACACGTGGGACCGGTATGGTTTTGATTTTTGTAGGTGTCGCGATAACGCTGTTATCCAGTCGGCGGCCCCTATCCCCGAAGCCGATCAACAAAGACATCAATTAAGCGCCGCAGAACCTTATCGCTTTCGTTCAGCTTTTCCAATCTGGCGGCCAAGTCTTAATGCGTAATGAGTGTTAACGCGACCTCGCCAACGGCACGCGCCGATGCCATGCGTGGCTTATTATCAATCAACGACATTTCACCTAGAATATCCCCACGGGAAATCGTCGCCAAGACAACATCGACAGCAGTTCCAAAGGTCAAAGGCCTCCCTGCACCTTTAGTACGTAGATAGATTTGACCAGCCTCAGACATCATTGGAGCCGTAGACTCAAATCCGGCTTCTGTGGCTTGATCTCTGAGGAACTTACGGAGAGGTGTGTCTTTACTGCGCCATCGTATTGTCAACCAGTCTTCATTTAACTGCGCTGCCAAAGAGGCTGATTTGACCCTAGCGGCCTTAAGTGACTTGGTACGAATAGAGAATACGATCTTTGACTGCCTGTAATGACCCAAAAGGTCTCCAGGTACTCTTCGGCTGAAATAATAGACACCACGCTTTTGGTACAAATAGGGAATCGTATGACCTACCATTTGTTCTACCCCTTCACACAGGCCATGTGTAAAACCTATGAATACTAAAGGGTTAGCTGATGTTTGCCTGAGAAGGTGGTGCGGGCGGCCGGACTTGAACCGGCACGATCTTGGATCGAGGGATTTTAAGTCCCTTGTGTCTACCAATTCCACCACGCCCGCGCAATGGGGAAGTTACCCGCCTGAATGACGCTCGGCAAGCCAGTTTCAACATTCTTATGCACTAATCTTTCGGAACCCCCTGAAAGTGTCTGTTGAACTCCAATATCTTCTAACTCGACCTAGCAACACACACTTGCGGAGCCAACCCCTTGCATGCCAATGTCCGCCCATGGATACGCCTAAGAAACGCTCGGCAGGTAACGGTGCCACGCCTGATTTTGATCAACGCTTTCAAGACACTTTGGAAACGTTATTGGTCTGGCGACGTGATGTCCGGCGTTTCCGATCTGACCCGGTCGACGACGCACTCATCCGCGAATTATTAAAGCTCACAGCCTTATCCCCCAGCGTCGGTAACGCGCAGCCGTGGCGGTTTGTGCTTGTTGAGGATACGGCTCGGCGCGCAGATATCATTGCCAATTTTGAGAATGCTAATGCGGATGCACTGCGCGAATATTCTGGAGATCAAGCCGAGACCTATGCAGGCCTTAAGCTTGCGGGACTGCGCGATGCCCCTGTTCACCTTGCCGTCTATTGTGACGAAGCCAGCGAGCTTGGATACGGGCTTGGCCGCAAAACCATGCCCGAGATGCTGGCGTATTCCGTCGTCGGCGCCATCACGACCCTATGGCTCACGGCGCGCGCACATTGCATTGGTCTGGGCTGGGTGTCGATCCTTGACCCCGAGCGCGTCAACAAGACACTGGATATCCCCGACGACTGGTCGCTCGTTGGATATTTATGTATGGGCTACCCGGTCGAAGAACACACCGATCCCGAGCTCGAGCGCGCCGGATGGCAAGAGCGTATAGATATCAGCAACTTCATTTTAAAACGTTAGGCTGATACCGTCCCACGTGGTGGATAGCTGCGTGCCCGGATCATATCAACCGCTTCCATAACATCCGCATGATGATGACGGTGAAACGGTGTTGTATGAATAACGTTCGAATACAGCGTCATATCTGGGCGAATCAAAAACAACCCTGGCTCAGCAAACTGACGGGTCTCTTTTTCCTGAAATGCATCAGAAATATACAGGCCCCAAGCGCGCTTGATCTGTCGTCATACCATAACCAATCGGCAGCTGATGGATGTCCCACTCGGAAACACTTTTTTCTGCCCGGTCCTGCGGATCTGTTGATATCACGATCGACGTGCAGCCACGTTCGGCATAGCGCGCGACCTTGTGGTCCATATCCAGCAATTGCAGTTTGCAACGCGGGCAGTGAAGACCCCGGTAAACTTCAACCACAGTGAAGGTTTCAGGCTTCTGATCTGACAGTTTCCATGTACCACCTCCTGCAAGCGCAACTCCAAGATCGGGTACGGGGCCACCTGGCATTAAACGTGTCATCTTGGAAATCTCCCTTGGTTTTATTTATCTGCACTACTTTTTACGGTGTCATCAATTTCAGGCTCGCCGCCCAAAGACGTCAGCATCTCGAATACATCTTTTATGGCTGCATCTGCCATATCAGGATCGACGGCACGAATAACGATACTCGCACCCGGCTTGCCATCTTTGAAAAACGGATATGAGCCGATTTCTGTGTCGGGATAACGTTCTTGTAATTCTGTCAGCGGGCCGCCGGCTTTGCCTTCTGGAACATGCGACGTCACGCTGCGGCTGATCATCGGCGCACCGCCCGTTAAACGATGCGTGATACCACCAAACATGGCTTGCATGATTCGAGGAACACCCGGGAGAACAAAAACGTTCTCGACCTGAAAACCGGGGGCTTTCGATACAGGATTGTCGATCAGGATCGCATCTTGCGGCGTTTTCGCCATCCGTTGACGCGCTTCTGTGAATTCGCCTTCGGCATAATGATCTTCAAGGATCGCAACAGCTTCGGGGTTCAGACCGAACTCAAGCCCAAATGCCTGTGCGATACATTCAGAGGTAATGTCATCATGGGTCGGGCCGATGCCCCCTGTCGTGAAAACATAGTCATAGCGCGCACGAAGCGTGTTCACAGCCTCGACAATGGCTTCGGGGACATCCGAGACCACACGGACTTCCGTCATGCGAATACCGAGCGTGTTCAGCGCGTCACCCAGAAACTGCATGTTGGCGTCGCGGGTGCGGCCCGAAAGGATTTCATTACCGATGATCACCAGACCCGCGGTAACTATTTTAGTCGGAGATTTTGGATTTTCAGTCATAGCCATGATGTAAGGATGCGAACCCTCATTTTAAAGGCTTTTAAGTGAGCCAACGCGGATCGGGCGATATCAGCACAATTGACTGATACGGCCAGCCTCGCATCGTACGCCGTTAGGCCGGAGGAGGTCCCCCAGGCACGACGCTGGTGCAGCTCTCAGCTTTCTATTTTCCAATCGCCATCCGGCATCTGGCACGCTGTGCCATACCCAACCTGGGCTTCACTGCCGACAATCACTTCTGTTTGATATTCCCGGCAATATGCGCCTGTCCGTGTGTCACGACCCGACCGTGTTGGTGTGACTTTTCCTCGGTTGCCCGTTTCCGGGTTTGACCAGGCAATGGTTTTGCCTACGGGTGCTTCAAGCGTCATATTCTGGGCACGTGCTGCATATTGTTTATCTGCACGGTCGAGTGAACCGCCAATGGAGTTCCCGAACAGGCCGCCAAGAATGGCGCCCGCAGCCGTTGCAGCAAGCTTGCCTTTGCCGCCGCCAATATTCGATCCAGCGTAACCGCCAGCGCCTGCACCAAGGACTGAGCCTATAAGCTGCTTATTACCGTGGTCGGTGATGCATCCGCTCAGGACACCCAGGCTCAAAAGCGCTGCCATCATAGCAAGCTTTGGCTTAAAGCGTTTCTTAGTCGTTGTGTTGGTCGTACTCTGATTAATCTGTTTCATATCAATTCCTCCTGTTTGCCGCCGCGGTGCAATCCAACCGCATGGTATGAGAAGAACTATATTTACATATACCTTTTATAGTCAATTTTAAATGTAAAAATAAATGTAACCAAATGTATCAAGTTTTTATTATTTATTTTCAACAGCTTAATTCAGATAGACATTACACAATAAAGAAGATACAAATTTATATTCATACCTGATGATACTTTTGACAGCAAAGTTATGCCCTATGCCTCTTACATATAATGATGATCAACGTCGCGCTTATTTAGCTTTTATTGATCGTATCGGCATGGGTTGGGTACAGGTATTCAACGGTGATACGGATTTCTATTCAGCTGCCTATTGGGATCTATTTACCTACTTGTGGCGCAATAAAAACCCGCAGCGCAAAACCGATGCGATGAGTTCTATTACCGGCGTCAAAAGCCCCCTAACGGCCTCTAAGTACATCGATACTGCGCTTGACCGGGGATTAATTGTCGAGAAAGACAACCCCAGTGACGCACGCTCAAAGCTGCTCGCCCTGTCCAGCCCAATGCGGGCACAAATGGATGCATTTTTTGATGATGCTGTCGACAAAATGCGGAAATCAGCGTCAGGCATGTCAGCGCTTGGCCCCACGCCAGACGGCAAGTAAATCTATAGGTAATCTCTGAGTAATGCGACCAGCGGCTTATCCGCATCCGGCATTGGGTAATCACCTAACCGGACAGGCTGCACCCATTTGAGCTCCTGACCTTCGCGGGGAACAGGCTGCCCCTTCCATATGCGACATAGATACAGTGGCATCAGCAAATGGAAGTCTTCGTAGGTATGACTTGCGAACGTAAATGGGGCCAAGCAAGATTCTGTAATATCCAGCCCTAGCTCTTCTTCGAGCTCACGAACCAGCGCCGTTTCAGGTAGCTCGCCGGCATTCACTTTGCCGCCTGGAAACTCCCATAGCCCGGCCATGGGTTTGCCTTCAGGGCGTTTTGCGATCATCACCCGCCCATCAGCATCAATGAGCGCCGCAGCAGCGACAAGCACAGTCTTGAGGTCACGTCCCAAGCCTGGGAACGCAGCCCCCCAACAGCCGCTTTCAGGATCGGTAATCGGCATTGATCGAAATATACCCGTGTGTCAGATCACAGGTCCAAATGGTTGCGTTGCCGTCGCCGAGTGCGAGGTCGACTTCAATGTCGATACTCTGGCCCTTCATATGCGCCGCAACAGGTGCCTCGTCGAAGCCTTCAACTGCAGCACCATCCTTGGCGACATCTAAGCCGCCAATACGAATAGCCAACTTGTCACGCTCAGCTTTCTCGCCTGCTTTGCCGACAGCCATCACGATACGGCCCCAATTCGCGTCTTCACCAGCAATCGCGGTTTTCACCAAGGGTGAGTTCGCAATCGACAGCGCAATGCGCTTGGCCGCCATGTCATGCTCAGCGCCAGTGACTTTGATCGTGATAAACTTGGTTGCACCCTCGCCGTCCCGAACCACTTGTTTGGCAAGATCGATACACAAATCATCCAGTACTGCTTGAAATGCGCTCAAGGCCGGGTCATCGGCACTTTGGACATCATCATTGCCAGCCAAACCGGTCGCAAATGCCATGACGGTGTCACTTGTTGAGGTGTCACTGTCGACCGTTGAACGGTTGAAGCTTTTTTCAACAGCTGCCGTGAGACACGTCTGCAAGATGGTTGCAGGTATGGCTGCATCGGTCGCCACAAACGCAAGCATAGTCGCCATGTCAGGCGCGATCATCCCTGAGCCTTTGGCGATACCATTAATCCGCACTGCCGTGCCATTAATCTCAGCCCGTCGTGTCGCACCTTTTGGAAAAGTATCCGTTGTCAGAATGGCATCCGCCGCAACAGCCCAGGCATCTGCTTTGGCTGAAGCGACCATCGGTGCGACAAAGGGTGCAAGCAAATCCGCAGGCAGCACTTCACCGATAACACCCGTAGATGCCGCAAATACGCGGCTCGGACGGCACATCAGTACATCAGACACAGTTGCGACAACAGTTTCACAGGCGTCAGCCCCGGCTTTCCCTGTAAAAGCATTCGCATTACCCGCATTGACGACCACGCCACGTGCTTCGCCGCCAAGTAAATGCTGACGGCACCAATCCACAGGGGCTGATGGGCATAATGAACGCGTAAATACACCTGCAACCTGAGTTCCAGGCTCAAACTGCATCAACATCAAATCCGGACGGCCTTTGTATTTGAGTTCCGTATTCGCAACAGAAATCTCAACACCATCAATCGGCGGCAACTCAGGAAATGTGTCCGGTGCAAGCGGTGACTTGGCAATCATGCGATATTCCTATTGCTTACTTTTTAGTGCCATCAGCTTCAAAACGTTCGATCTTGGCACCAGCACGTAAACGCTCAACATATGCACCACCGGCGGCTTGAGCTGCTTCGGCACGGAGCTTTTCAACACTATCTTCAAAGCTAGGCGCCTGTGCTACACGTTCAAATTCAACTTTAATCACATGATACCCAAATTGAGTTTGCACAGGTGTTTTTGTGTACGTACCAGGCTCAAGTGCAAATGCAGCTTCTTCGAATGGTGGCACCATCTGACCTCTACCAAAGAATCCAAGGTCACCGCCTTGAGGACCAGAAGGCCCAGTTGATTTTTCTTTAGCGAGCTCAGCGAAATCCGCCCCGCCGTCGAGGCTCTTGATAATTGCATTCGCTTCTTCGACTGTTTTCACAAGAATGTGCCGTGCCTGAATTTCTGATTCTGTTTCAACAGCGCCAGCGTCATATGCTGCACGTAATTTTTCGTCGGTAACCGCCAACGCAATTTCTTTTTGAACAGCATACCGCTCGAGCAACTGATCCATAACCAACGCAACATTCGCTTTGAATTCTTCGTCTTCATTGATTTTGCGGGCGCGCGCGTCAGCGGCAACCAGTTTGCTATCGATCATGCTGGTTAGCAGCATAGGAAAAATCTGTTCCATCGGAATGCTTTGATATTCCTGAGGTAAATTTTCTTGGGCGTTCTCAACATCGGAGCGAAGGATTTTCTCGCCATTGACGATCGCAACGACGGGATCATCTGCAAGTACCGGTAGCGCCGCAACGCTGATGAATCCAGCTGCGAATGCGCTGATTGCGAGGTTTCGAATAAACATCTTTATCTCCTAAAAACAAAATCAATATTGGCTAAATGTATTTTATCACCAAGCGATTAAGCATATCGGTCGGTTTGGGGCAAGGCCAACAACGCACGGCCCATATTAACATTTTGAAACATAATGAAATCAAATGATTCAGTTATGAAAAACCCCTGAAATATTGTGGTGCGATAATCAGCATCAAGTTAATCAAACAACACAACGCCGATTAACGGCGTCGCTAAACAAAGGGTAATACAATAGACTTTTTTCAGGATCCCGAAATTATCAAATTAACTGCACTTGGTAGCGCATTCGTTATCGGTGTATCCGTTTGTTTTTATGTCGCAGCCCGCGAGACATTTGAACTCAATCGCCGCCGCCGCGCTAAGAAGCTCATGTATAAAGATGCGGTCTCCCGCGAGATTCAGCGGAAGAAAGATGCTACCAGCCGAAACAAAGTCGACGTCGAAGATAACGAGCGCCGCTCGTTTGCTTAAGGCAAACTCATTACCCTGTGAGAAACTCTCGTTTCTCCGACATAACTAGGGGCTAACCTTCGGGTTAGCCTTTTTTTGTACACTGACCGCTTATGCTTGTAAGCGGCTGTGCGCCCCGGCATGCTGCAAGTGCGAACATCAAAGAAGGAAACTCATTTATGAGCTTTACTATTGTTGGGCAGGCAACAGCACGCCTCAATCGATTGGAACTTGCCGTTCCTGGATCAAGAACGAAATTCCTTCAAAAGGCCGCTGAAAGCGCCGCTGATATGGTCTTTTTAGACCTAGAAGATGCAGTTGCCCCTGATGACAAAGAACAGGCCCGTAAAACATTATTGAAGTGCTGAATGATCTAGATTGGCCATCGAAAACAGTTTCTGTGCGAATCAATGGTCTCGATACATATTACTGCTACCGTGATGTCATTGATATCGTTGAACAAGCGGTCGAAAAACTTGATTTTATCATGATACCAAAAGCAGGAACTGCATCAGATATCTATGCAATTGATATGCTCGTGACCCAAATCGAAGCTGCGAAAGGCTTCAAGAGCCGAATCGGCTTTGAAATGATTATCGAGACGGCGCTTGGCATGCAGAATGTAAATGAAATTGCTGCGGCATCGCCACGCAACGAATCACTTCATTTTGGTGTTGCTGACTATGTGGCATCAACCAAAGCACGTACGACCAATATTGGCGGCCCAAACGAAGATTATTATGTGCTGACAGACCCTCTCGAAAATGGTGAGCGCGACGTCCATTGGGGCGACATGTGGCATTATCCTATCACTCAGATGGTTATTGCTGCCCGCGCTAATGGCTTACGCCCTATTGACGGTCCATTTGGAGATATCCGCGATGCTGATGGCTATATTGCACAAGCCAAACGAGCAGCGGTGCTCGGCTGCGAAGGGAAATGGGCTATTCACCCATCTCAGATCGATTTGTCTAATGACGTGTTCAGCCCTTCTGTCGAAGCGATCGCTCAAGCTGAAGCCATCCTTGATGCGATGGAGGAAGCGCAAAAACAGGGTCGCGGTGCCGTAACACTTAATGGTAAACTGATCGACATTGCATCTATCAAGCAAGCGAAAGTCCTGATGGACACCGCAGCGCAGATTGCTGCACATTAAGGCGATTTATACTGCGCGATAAGCTCGCCAACACCGTGATAAAATGTTAGTGACTATATTATGCAAGCTTATCTAGATTTCGAAAAATCCATTGCTGACCTTGAAAGCAAGATAGAGGAACTACGCCATCTATCGAGCGAAGGTGAGGTCAACATTGCCGATGAAGTCCAGCGCCTTCAAGAAAAGGTGCAGAGATTACTGACGCAGACCTATGATAAATTAACGCCGTGGCAAAAAGCGCAAGTGGCTCGCCATCAAAAGCGCCCGCATGCCCTCGCTTATATCAATGCGATGATCGATGATTTTACACCACTCGCAGGTGACCGCGCATTCGCAGACGACAACGCCATTGTTGGCGGCCTTGGTCGGTTTCGAGGTCATTCCGTTGTCGTCATTGGCAACGAGAAAGGCAATAGCACAGAATCTCGTATCCATCATAACTTTGGTATGGCCAAGCCCGAGGGATATCGCAAAGCACAACGATTGATGGACCTTGCTGACAGATTTCAAATTCCACTCATCACACTGGTTGATACACCCGGCGCTTATCCTGGTATCGATGCTGAGGCACGAGGTCAGGCGGAAGCCATCGCGAGATCAATTGAAAAGTGCATCTCTATCCGCGCGCCATTTGTCAGCGTCATAATTGGTGAAGGTGGATCTGGTGGTGCAATTGCGCTTGCCGTTGCTGACCGCGTCCTCATGCTGGAACACGCAATCTATTCTGTGATTTCACCTGAAGGCTGTGCCTCTATTCTTTGGCGGGATCCAGATAAAGCTTCTGATGCTGCCGAAGCGTTGCGTGTCACATCACAAGACTTACTCAAGCTTGGCGTTATTGATCACATTATCTCTGAGCCATTAGGCGGCGCGCACCGTGAACCAGACGCGATTATGGCCCGCACTGGCGACGAGATCGAAAAGTGCCTTGAAGAACTCATCCCAATGAGTGGGAGCGAGCTTCGCAGCAGCAGGCGTGAGAAATTCTTGTCGATGGGCACCAAAGGCCTGAACTAAGGCCTAGCAACACTCTCAACAATACCAATCGAGCTTAAGAGGCTTTGCCGTGGCAATGCTTGTACTTTTTGCCTGAACCACATGGGCATGGTGCATTTCTTGGCACACGTCCCCAAGTGCTTGGGTCTTCAGGATTAAGAGCGCCCTGCGCCTGACGGTTCGTCACGGTAGCATTATCGGATGCACCTTCAGAATTATCAGTAGTACCTTGTAACGCTGGGTCTGTACGTGTTTCAGTCATTTGCTGTTGTGGTCGTGCAAATGCATCTGGCTTTGATTCAGCTTCAAACTGAACGAATGCTAGAACTGTGGTGATACGATCACGTAATCCCTCAAGCATTTCTTCGAATAGATCAAAAGCTTCGCGCTTATATTCGTTCAAAGGATCACGCTGTGCATAAGCACGAAGGCCAATACCCTGACGAAGATGATCCAAGGTCAGAAGGTGTTCTTTCCAGTTCTGATCCAATAGCTGCAGTAGCAAGCTTTTCTCGACCATTCGCATGACATCCGGGCCAACATTCGCAGCCTTCTCAGCCATCATGCGATCTGTGACATCTGTCAGGCGTTCACGAATTTCTTCATCCGCGATACCTTCTTCTTTAGCCCATTCCTGGACAGGTACATCCAAGCCAAATACACGCTGAACTTCATCATGCAGGAGCTCAGTATCCCATTGATCAGCATATGCTTTTTCAGGAATACTCGTGCTCACCATATCATAGACAACCTGCTGACGCATATCTATAATGTCTTCTGCAACATTTTCAGCAGCCATCAACTCACGGCGTTGTTCGTAGATGACCTTACGTTGGTCATTCATCACATCATCAAATTTCAGCAGGTTTTTACGAATTTCGAAGTTCCGCGCTTCAACTTTGGACTGTGCCTTTTCCAGCGCCTTGTTCACCCAAGGATGAACAATCGCTTCACCTTCTTGAAGGCCAAGTTTTTGTAACATACCGTCAATACGCTCAGAGCCAAAGATACGCATCAAATCATCTTTCAAGGAAAGATAGAACTTTGACGTACCAGGGTCGCCCTGACGACCTGAACGGCCACGAAGCTGGTTATCGATACGTCGGCTTTCATGGCGCTCGGTACCCAACACGAAAAGGCCACCGGCTGCTAATACAAGTTCACGATCACGCTGAATTTCTTCTACTAACTTTGCAGCGGCCTTCTCATAAGCATCTGTACCCGGTTCAGCCTTCACTTCTTCGGCCAGACGCATGTCAAAGTTGCCGCCCAACTGAATATCCGTGCCGCGACCCGCCATGTTTGTTGCGATCGTCACACCACCCGGACGTCCAGCCTGCGAGATGATTTGCGCTTCTTGTTCGTGGTAACGCGCGTTCAAGACACTATGCTCGACGCCACTTTTTTTGAGCATCTCGGAGAGCTGTTCAGACTTTTCAATGGATACCGTACCGACAAGAACAGGTTGCTTGCGATCAAAACAATCTTTGATCTGCAAGGCGATGGCTTCGTATTTCTCTTCGACGGAACGATACACCTCGTCATCGTGATCAATACGCGAGATATCAACGTTTGTCGGAATTTCGACGACTTCAAGCTTATAGATTTCAGCGAATTCGCCGGCTTCCGTCATTGCTGTACCCGTCATACCGGCCAGCTTTGGATAAAGGCGGAAGTAATTTTGGAATGTGATCGATGCGAGGGTCTGGTTTTCGTTCTGAATTTTGACGCCTTCTTTAGCTTCAAGTGCCTGGTGCAGACCTTCAGAATAGCGCCGTCCTTCTTGCATCCGTCCTGTGAATTCATCAATGATGATGACTTGATCGTCTTTGACAATGTAATCAACATCGCGCTCGAACAGGACATGGGCACGTAGCGCCTGGTTCGCATGATGGACAAGACTAACGTTCTGGATATCAAACAATGAGCCCTCTTCGAGCAGCTCAGCCTCGCGCATTAAGTCTTCCATTTTCTCAATGCCGGGATCGGTATAGGTCGCCGTACGCCCTTTTTCGTCCTTCTCGTAATCGTCTTCATCGAGCTTGGCGATTAGAACATTCACAGCAGCATACAGATCGCCTAGATCTTCTGTAGGACCAGAAATGACAAGAGGCGTCCGAGCTTCGTCGATCAAAATACTGTCAACTTCGTCGACAATCGCAAAGTTGAATTCGCGCTGCGACATGTCTTCTAAGGTGAACTTCATATTGTCGCGAAGATAATCAAATCCGAGTTCGTTGTTCGTCGCATACGTCACGTCACAAGCATAAGCTGCACGGCGCTCTTCATCGCTCATGCCGTGCGTGATAACGCCAACGGTCAGGCCCAAGAATTTATAAACCTGGCCCATCCATCCTGCGTCACGTTCAGCCAGGTAATCGTTCACTGTCACAACGTGAACGCCTTTGCCGCCGACTGCGTTCAGATAAACAGCGAGCGTTGCGACAAGGGTTTTACCCTCACCTGTCTTCATTTCAGAGATCATGCCCTTGTGGAGAACAATACCACCCAGCATCTGGACATCGAAGTGTCGTTGACCGAGTGTCCGCTTGGCGCCTTCACGGACCGTTGCAAAGGCATCAACAAGCAAATCATCCAGGCTTTCGCCAGCCTCTACTCGACCGCGTAACCAAGCCGTTCGCGCTTTGAGATCGTCATCAGAGAGAGCTTCAACTTCTGGCTCAACGGCATTGATTGCATCGACAATACCTTGAAGGGTTTTAACAAAACGGTCGTTGGCCGAACCGAAGAGACGTTTGGCAAGATTATTCAGCATTTAAGGCTCCGGATGCGCTTAGCGCGGATAAATACGGTCGCGAAGGGGCGGCCCTTGAATTCGTTGCAAAAGAGATAGAGTTCAGACCGCCGCCTGTCAATGTGGGCGGGGCATAACAGTCATTACATTTCCGCAAGGGGATGGGCCGTTTCAACCAATGTTCTTAGCCGTTCTTCCATCACATGGGTGTAAATTTGCGTTGTTGAGATGTCCGCATGCCCAAGCATCTGCTGCAAGGCCCGTAAATCAGCGCCATTTGCCAATAAATGACTGGCGAATGAATGCCTGAGCACATGTGGAGATACACGTCTTCGATCTAATCCAGCTTCGACTGCAAGCTCTTTAATCATTTGACCAAATCGCGCCCGTGTTAGGTGTCCCTCCTTGCCACGTGAGGCAAATAAGAAGCGGTTTGCGCGGGATTGGACACGATCTTTGGCTAAATAGCGGTCTCGGATTTCGATATACGCACGGACAGCATCTTGAGCAGGCTCTCCCAACGGCACCATGCGCTCTTTCCCACCTTTACCCGTCACAACCAAAACCGGGCTTTCACGCAAGAATGATGAAAGCGGTAACGTCACCAATTCCGTTACCCGAAGCCCCGTTGCATAAAGAATCTCAACCAAAGCCTGCAATCTCAAGCCATCCGCACCAGGTCTGCGACCCGCAGCCTCCATCAAGGCATCCACATCAGCCTCTGATAAATATTTTGGAATTCTTTGGCCTAGTTTTGGACCATCAAGGGTCGACGTCGGATCTTCTTCACGAAACCCCATGTCGATAACGAATTTAAAAAACCGCTTTAATGCAGATAATCTACGAGCCGCCGTTGAGGCCGCAAGACCCTTTTCATCCAAGGCTTTGAGGTATTTTCGGACATGGTCTGCACTGGCCCGCTCAGGCGTGGTTTGGCGACGCCCAACAAAAAGAGCGAATTCCGTCAAATCACCCCGATAAGCGGACAGCGTGTTCTGTGACGCATTTCGCGTTGAACGCATCATGTTCAGAAAATTGTCGATCCACGGATAATTTAGTTCCGCCACAAGATTTCCTAGCATTCTATATTAGAAATCGATTTAAAGCCCAGCCGCCAACACTGTTTCTACTGCTAATTGGCGTGCAGCACGCTCCATACCTAATGACTTCAAGGCTGCAACAACTTCAAAGACGACTGCCACGCCCTGCGCCCCTGGGCCGCCGTTCCCCATAGAACGCAATGCCAGAATAGCTGGTTTCGCAGCACCAGCCGGTATGCCTGTTGCCACGCTTGAATTCGCATCAATGGTGCTGCGTTGTGATGCTTTGGCTGTTTCAAAGGCCCGCATACTATTACGGAACGGGAACCAAATATCCGTTGGTGGCATCAATTGGTTTTTTGGACCGCCCGTATCAATGCCCGCCCATGCCGCATCCGAGAGGTCTTCCCCCAAAGCAACAAACAAGCCATTGAGCAGAGATCTTAAAGGTACGAGCTGCGGCGCATCTTCAACTGTTGCAAGCCATTCGGTTAAGATCGTTTCTAAGGGTACATTCCGATCACCTCCACCTAACAAGCGCACAAGTGGGCGTGTCCGAGCCAAGGCGACCTTAGCGTCTTCACTCACCGTTGCGCTGGCACGTAACAACGCCATCCAACGATCAGTTGCTACGGGCTCACCAAGGGCCAAAAATGCACGGACACCGGTGAGTGCAAACCATACCATTTCCGGGCTTGGTGGCAGTCTGTTGATGAGAGGTCGGAATGCTTCAACAGCAGCTTGATAGCGGCCATCTTCGCGCGCGAACCCCAATGCACTAGAAATGATCTCAGCACGAGCCGTTGGAATGTTCTGCTTTACCGCAGCTTGATAAAGGAGTGCGCGCGCTGCGGCACCACCAATTTCTGATGCTCGGGTTAAAGAGTTTGCCAAATCAGCTTCACTGTACGTAACCTGCTCATACAATTGTCGCAACTGCGCTGGGCTTAGCGAACCAAAAGTAATGGCGCGCTCAGCGGCTTCAATGCGCGCACCAATACTCAAGTTTGGCGTCATCGCTGCTGCATGCAACAGAATTGGATTGTCATTCTCAGAAATGCTTGTCGGCAATTCGACCTTAGCGACCCGGCTTAAGGCAATGTGAATGGTGTTGGGCTGACCAATTTTCTCAAGAATAATCGGCGAGCCACTTAAGACAGAATCAACCAGCGTAACCATCTCAGGGTCATCGCCTGATGTTTCTCGTAGTAGTGACATTCCGAAGCCAACGCTATCCGCTTTGCCTTCTAATGCATCGCAATAAATCAAAAGCCGCTGCCAGAAGTCTTTGCCAGCACTAGCAACGTTATTCCGTGCCAAGCCACATGCACGCGCATTGTTAAAGCGAATGATCTGTAAATTCGCATCAACAATGTCCAGCCCTTGTGGACGTTCTTGGGTTGGTGACGCGCTTAACAGCAATTCAGCGCCGTCAACATCACCAATCGCCAACAATGCAGCAGCGCGAGCTGCCAAAAAGCTTGGTGCATTCTCGCTCACTGCAAGAGGTGCCCGGGCGCGGCTGAGGAGTATTTGAGATGCAACATCCCGAAGGGCTGCTGAATTTGATTTCGTTGGGATCGACGCCACCATTGCAACGGCCTGTGTACGCGTCAGACCTTTCCACATCCCACCGCCAAGACCACCATCGGTCGTCGTCAACACACCAACAGACTCAGTATCGACCTTCCTTAAGCCATCAACTTCAATACCCACCTTTGCAGGCGTGTTCAAAGGAACTGTGGAGCGACGGCGCGGTGTGCTTTCCACAGGGCTTGCTGCCCGCGGTGTCAATCGCCGCGGACCTGAGACAGGCGCTCGTTCATTGAATGAAGGTGTTGCTGTAAGGTCTTCAGGGCCGGTTTCACCTGTTGTTTGTGCTTCGACGGGCGATAGCGCAAACGACGTTAGAACGAACGATACGGCGATCCATTTCATGTGTCTAACGAGGAAATTTGTCATTCGGCAGCACCTTTTCCACATTGCTGACCGGTGCCGGAATTTCCCAAGTCGCCAAAAAAACAGCGCCACCACCCAGCCCAAGTAGCAATAAAAGCAAAATAAAAATCGTCAATTTACCCATAAAGACTATATTCCATTCGAACGTGTTGTCTGTGTCTATCGGTCGTATCAGTGATACGGTATTTGATGCTTGCCCATGACTGTGGCAAATTTTTGTCAATGTTGCGCAAGTCTACCGATAGGCCAACGCCCTTTCAACGATATGCACCTTGCAAACCAAGGTATAAAATCGGTTTAAGTTGTTATTGGAGAGCAAAAAACGATGGCCATAGGGCCTAAAAACGATCCAGAAGTCGATGAAACCGCTTCAAAGAGGCGGGATACCATCGTCTTGGTTGGCTTAATGGGTGCTGGAAAATCGGGCGTTGGACGCCGATTAGCCGAATCGCTTGGACTCCCATTTGTTGATTCTGACGAGGAAATCGAAAAAGCGGCTGGATGTGGTGTCACTGATATCTTCGACGTTTATGGAGAACCGGCATTTCGTGATTGCGAACGTAGCGTGATTGCCCGCCTGCTCAATGGTGGCCCGAGTATTATAGCAACAGGTGGCGGTGCATTCATGGACCCGGAAACACGCGAAACCATCAAGGCAACATCAACGTCTATTTGGCTCCGTGCAGATCCGGAAGTTCTTTATCAACGCACCAAGCGCTCAAAAACACGCCCCCTTCTCGCGACTGAAGATCCACGTGCGAAACTCATAGCCCTCGCAGAGCTTCGCTACCCAGTGTATGCCGAAGCCGATATCACCGTAGACACCGGTGACGAGTGTCTTGATGCCACCGTTCAAAAAGTCGCTGAAATTATCGCACAAAATACGAATTCAGGAGCCTAAAAATGAGCCTCGCAACCGATGGCATTGAAACTCTCCATGTCCCGATGGGTGAGAGAAGCTACGATATTTTTATTGGTGATGGTGCGATCTCGCATGCAGGATCGCTGATCAAAGATATCTTAAAAGCACCACGCGCCATTATTGTTACAGATGAGAATATTGCACCAAGCTGGCTTGAGCCCCTTAAGACATCATTGAATTATGCAGGCATTAAAACGCGCGAGATCATTCTGCCACCCGGTGAACATACAAAAAGTGTGTCTCATCTTGAGCAGCTTCTCGATAACCTTTTGGAAAACAATATCGATCGTAAGACCACGCTCATCGCTTTAGGCGGTGGTGTCATCGGCGATTTGACAGGGTTCGCAGCGGCAGTTGTCATGCGGGGCGTCGACTTTGTTCAAGTTCCAACCACCCTATTGTCTCAAGTTGATAGTTCAGTTGGCGGTAAAACCGGCATTGATACACGGTTCGGGAAGAATCTGATTGGTGCATTTCATCAACCTCGTGCCGTTATCACTGATACAAGCACACTCGATACGTTACCCATGCGTGAGCGATTATGCGGTTATGCAGAAGTCATCAAGTACGGTGTTATTAATGATCGGGGATTTTATGACTGGCTTATCGAGAACGGTCAAAAAGTACTGGATGGAAATCCTGCAGCCAGACGCGAGGCCGTACGACGGTCATGCGCTAACAAGGCAGAAATTGTCACCGCTGACGAGCGTGAGCAAGGTCTTCGTGCACTCTTAAACTTAGGCCATACTTTTGGGCATGCACTTGAGGCACAAATCGGCTTTGAAGATAAGCTAAAGCATGGCGAGGCCGTCGCGATTGGCATGATGATGGCGCTTGAGTTATCCGTCCGCCTTGCCATGGCAAGTGAAATTGACCGAGACAGACTACGCGATCACTTAAAAACTGTCGGCTTGCCTGTCGATTTAAAGGGGCTGGCAGGCGGCAATTGGACAGCAGATGCATTGCTTGACCACATGGGACGCGATAAGAAGACTCAAGACGGCAAGCTAACATTCATTTTGGCCCGTGCCATTGGGAATTCATTTGTCGCGAACGACGTGGACCACGACGCTGTCAAAGGCGTTCTTGAAGGCTTTATTGCTGACGCGCGTTAACACATGATGCACATAACAATAAAATATGGCATCACCATAGATATTTCTCCGATCTGGAAGGATTGATGATGTTGGAAACCGGCCTCGCGATTTTCGTGTTGCTTGTACTGTCTGGATTTTTTTCTGGTGCTGAGACGGCTCTAACTGCCGTATCAAAACACGTCATGCACCAGCTTGAGCAAACAGGCGACAAACGTGCTGCATTGGTGAATACACTGCACGAAGATAAGGAGCGGCTTATCGGAGCTATCTTGCTGGGTAACAACCTCGTCAATATTTTGGCATCTGCATTGGCGACAAGCTTGCTTATTAATCTGTTCGGTGACCATGGAGTCATTTACGCAACGATTGCAATGACCCTGCTTGTGCTGATTTTTTCTGAAATTTTGCCTAAGACATATGCCATTCGGAATGCCAACAAAATGGCGCTTGCTGTCGCGCCTATCATTAGCCCTGTGATCAATGTTTTGGCGCCGATTACACTCGCTATCAGTGCTATCGTTCGACAGATTCTAAGAGCATTAGGAGCAAGCAATAGTGCCGACGAAAGCCGGGAAGCTGCTGAAGAAGAATTAAGAGGCGCGATTGAGCTTCATGATGGTGATGAGCCATCCGTGAAGCAGGAACGGGATATGCTCCGATCCGTCCTCGAACTTACCGAAGTTCAGGTTGAAGAGATCATGACCCACCGCCGGAGCGTTGTCGCCATTGATGCTGACCTGCCATCTAAAGACATCGTCAATCAGGTATTGGAAAGTGCCTATACGCGCATACCATTATGGCGTGATAATCCCGAAAACATTGTTGGTGTACTCCATGCGAAGGCGTTACTTCGCGAAATGATGCGTCTTGGTGGAGATGCAAAAACTGTCGACATTATGAGTATTACCTCCACGCCTTGGTTTATACCAGAGCAAACGATGCTCTTGGATCAGCTTCAGGCATTCCGGAACCGGCGTGAGCATTTTGCATTGGTGATCGATGAATACGGCTCCAACATGGGTGTCGTGACGCTCGAAGATATCATCGAAGAAATTGTTGGCGACATCGATGACGAGCATGATCTTGAAGTTGTTGGCGTCACGCCACAGTCTGATGGTTCATATTTGATCGATGGCTCTGTCACATTACGCGATATAAACCGTGAGTTTGAATGGGACCTCCCAGACGAGGAAGCCGCAACGATTGCAGGATTGATCTTGCATGAATCACGCCGCATCCCCGAAGTTGGTCAGTCTTTCATGTTCCATGATTTCCGCTTTGATGTTGTTGGGCGGCAAAACAACCAGATCACACGTATTCGCGTCATACCGCCTGTTGATCCTGATGCTGAGCAGTCAGAAAATTAACTTAAAGTGTCATGAGATGCGCCAATGACTTGGTCGGGCAACGTCCCTTATAGGATTATAGAACGTACGGACTCCGATGCCCCATGGATTGCGATGGTCCATGGCGTGTCTCAAAACCAACGTCTGTTTGATCGGCAAATTTCCACCTTCTCAACGACGCATCAGATAATCCTTATTGATTTGCCGGGTCATGGTTCGGCATCTGATATTGCGGGCCCATATAGCGTTACTGAATTTTCAGAATATCTTGAAAAATGCTTTGCACAAGCCGAGATTGAATCCTGTCATTTTTGGGGAACACATTTCGGCGCAAGCGCAGGCCTTATTCTCGCGTGCAAGAAGCCAAGTATTTTTAAAAGTTTGATTTTGGAAGGCCCTATTTATCCCGGGCAAGCCATCCCTGCCGTTGCCAAATTTATCAAAAGGATATCTGAGACAGCAAGCGCCCAAGGGATTGAAGCCGCGCGCAAGCTTTGGTGGAATGAAGGTCCTTGGTTTGATGTTATGCGCGCGAACCCAAAAATCTGCCGGGCTACTGAGCAGCTGGACATGATCCATGAATTCGACTGGCAACCGTGGATGGACAGCGGCCTTATTACACGACCTCTCGCCCCTATCGATGCGCAGTTAAAGGCTTTAACTGTGCCAACATTGATTATGAATGGCGAGCACGACATACCTGAATTTATGGATGTTGCAGAAGCCCTGACAAAACAAATGCCAAACGCCATACGGGCAACGATTGACGGTGGTGGCGGATTTCCATTATGGGAATATCCTGATCTGGTGAACCAAACTGTCGATAACTTTCTGAAATCCCAGACTATCAACGATCGATAAAATCAAAACGCTGCGTATCTCACTTTCCACACAAAAAATCAGGTAGAGGATTTCTCCTTCAACTAAAACCTGAGGTAGCGTACACTTTATGTATGGGTGGGTTAACATTTATGCCGAACTAAAATATTAGTCGGCTTTTGGGAGGCGAACATGCAGCGAAAAATAGTTCCAGATATCGTGCAGCCAACTGATGTTGCAAGTGTCACAGCGGAAGACACAGTTCTAGCGGCGGCAACGATAATGCGCGACCGTAAAATTGCCGCACTCGTCGTCGTCAATAGTGCTGGAAAGCTTAGTGGCATTATCACAGAGCGCGATGTTGTATTTCAGGGAACCGCCGGTGGTTTGGACCCAAAAACAACAAAAGTTGCGGAAATCATGACACCAAACCCCGATACACTGGCACCTGGCGACAGCGCTTCCGATGCTCTGGAATTGATGCAGACACGGAACTATCGACACCTGCCTGTCGTGGTAGATGGCATATGCATTGCGGTGGTGTCCGTTCGTGATTTATTCAAATCTGTGAAGGAATCACTCGAAGAAAGCATTCGCGAAACCGAAGCTTTCGTCTTTGGTGACCGTTACGGCGCATAGCTGGCAATCAAAAATAGCAGGTACTGGTGCCTTTCATTTATCTGAAAAAAGCCGTAACTCGCTATAATGAAAAGCCCAGATCACCAAGATAATGCGACATTAGGGATTACCCTGGTGATCACAGCGATGTTTATTTTTTCGCTGCAGGACGCCGTAACCAAGACCCTTGCCGTCACCTATTCGGTGCCATAGATTCTCTGGATACGATTTATATTCTACATATTCTTTGCACTAGCGATTTCTGCCCGCAAGAAGCCACTACGCGACTCCTCAAAAAGTGAAGTTCCCTGGCTACAGATATTTCGGTCTCTGCTGATTGTTGCCGAAATCGGTATGTTCATTGTCACCATTCGCTATTTATCACTAGCCAAAATGCATGCTCTATTGGCAACATTCCCGCTTATGGTCATGGCTATCGCCGCTGTATTCCTCAAAGAGCCAGTTGGTATCCGAAGATGGGACGCTGTGTTTGTCGGCTTACTTGGTGTCCTTGTGATCTTAAGGCCGGGTCTTGCAGCAATTCAGCCTGCGGCTCTCCTCGCGTTGGTCACTGCGTTGATGTTTACGGCATATAACGTCATGACGCGACTGGTATCACGCTATGACGATGGTGAGACCTCTACCGTCTACATGGCCGTCGTAGGCCTCGAAGTGATGACAGCAATCGGGCCGTTCTATTGGGAGACACCAACACTATCAGATTGGGGTTGGTTGCTGGCCTTATCAATTTCGGCTGCAATTGGGCACCTTCTGTTGATCAAAGCACTCGAAGCCGCACCAGCATCATCATTGCAGCCGTTCAATTATACATTATTGGTTTTTGCGACCATTGTTGGTTACATATTTTTTGATAGTCTACCTGATTTCTGGACTGTCATCGGCGCGATGATCGTTGTCGCCAGTGGCCTGTATACGATCTACCGGGAACGCCGTCGGGCCCCAACAAAAAAGCCCTAACCCTCAAATGCCAGCGGTTGCTCAGTGACGTAGACCGTACCTGTAAACGCAGCGATCGCTGTGTCATCAGAAGGTCGATGAACATCTATGCGGTACACAGCTTTGCGCCGAGTGCGGCTGATTTCTGAGGCGCGTGCCTCGATCAAATCTCCTTCGCGTACACCCGATAGATATGCAACATTGGCATCAATCCCAACGGATGCTTTATCGTGTGAATTTGATGCTAAACCAAATGCCGTATCTGCCAGAGAAAAGATAACGCCCCCATGCGCCCACCCCATGAAATTCAAATGGTCTGCTTTAACTTCCATGGTAACCGTGGAAGACCCTGTTCCAGCCTCAACAAGGCTAATCCCTAATACCTTCGCAAAGCTGTCACGTGCGAGTAGTTCTGTGAGTTGAGCGCGCACTTTTAAATCACTCATGCGGCAATCAGTGGCTGACCAAAGCCAAGTTCGGCGCGTAAGCACGTGCATATTTCGCCATGCGTCGCACCGGCATCAGCAGCATCAACAAGCCTGGAAAACACACTATCGTCTTCGTTCTCACACGCCCGCGCCATCGCAGCTAACGCACGTTCAACACCCGCTAATGAGCGATCGGCCTTAAACTTCTTGAGCTTCTGAACTTGTGCTTCCATCGCGGACCGGTCCGGACGTTCAAGCGGCATCACAGGTATCGGTTCATCATCTTGATATGCATTTACACCGACAATCGTCTGCTTTCCTGTCTCAACACGGCGTTGGAATTCAAGCGACGAGTCGCCAAGTTTTTCCTGTACCAATCCATTTTCGACAGCTTTGAACATGCCGCCCGCAGCTTCGATTACATCAAACGCTGCCAGTATTTTTTCTTCCATTTGATCCGTGAGCGCCTCGACGTAATAAGATCCGCCCAATGGATCAATAACATCTGTTAGACCCGCCTCTTCCCTGAGGATGTTCTGCGTTTGAATTGCAATTTTTGCCGCTGCTTCCGTTGGCGTCGAAAGCACCTCGTCATACGCATCCGTATGCATCGACTGTAAACCGCCCAAGATACCCGCAATCGCCTGGGTCGTAGTTCTGGCTATATTGTTCAATGGTTGTTGGCGCGTCAGATCAACGCCTGACGTCTGCGCATGAAATTTGAATCGCCACGCACGTGGGTCTTTTGCACCTAATCGCTCTTTAGCCAGACGCGCCCAGATACGACGGCCAGCTCGGAACTTTGCAATCTCTTCAAAAAAACTGATAGAGATATCAAAGAAAAACGTAAACCGTGGCAGGAAGGTATCAACATCAAGCCCACGGGCCTGACAGTCTTCGGCATACTGAATGGCTGAAGCCAATGTGAACGCCATTGCCTCAGCCGGCGTCGCACCCGATTGCTGCATATGCTGACCCACGACAGATACGGGATTCCACATCGGTAATCTCTCATTTACAAACTGCACGTGATCAACAAATAACCGGCGTGCGCCGCCTAAAGCGAGGCGAAAGAACATATGATTGGCAACATAATGAGAGATGTAATCACTCTGATTTGAGGTGCCAGATATTCGGTCCCATGAGACATTCCGACGCTTCGCAACACTCAAGAGAAACGCCAATAGCGTAAATGGCGATGGATCATTGAGTGCGATAGAAATATCGCCAATAGGCACACCAGCCAGACATGTTTCCATATCATCAACCGTATTGATCGTCGTGCCACACGTACCGAGGATTTCGATATCAACCTCGTCCGCATCAAAACCCCGGTAAAAAGAATTACACGGAATCATGCTAAGCGCCGTGGCCCCACTATCAACAATGCGGCGCATCCGCGCGTTGTAATCCTCAGGTGTCGCCAAGCCGATCAGTTGTCGCTGCGTCCAGGAACGCCCCCGGTGCATTGTTGGATAAATACCCCGGGTATATGGCGCGTCACCAGGGAACCCAAGATCAGGCATGTAATCATCCGAAGACCAATCTTCAGGCGTATAAAGCGGCTTAACTTCGATGCCTGAGCGGTTATGACGTTTTTCTTCATCCGGCAACTGCTTCTCATAAGCACCTTGCCAGCCATCACGCGCAGCTTCGAAGTCCTGGCCCAGCGTCGTATTTTTTCCATCCTGTGCCATTTTTATTCTCCCAACTCTTTCCGGCGCTTAATAATCAAATCAGCAATGCCATCAACAATATCAGCGCGCGAACTTCCCGAATGGAAGACTGCGGCAACGCCCTCTTGTTTGAGCATTTTCTCGTCCTCGTCTGGAACAATCCCACCGACAATCACAATAGTATCGTCCAGCCCAGCGTTTCGAAGGGCTGTCATCAACTTTGGCACCAAAAGATGATCTGTCGCCAATGAACTGACACCGATACAATCAACATCTTCCTGAGCCGCTTGATTGACCACCGTCGCCACTTCTTGCCATGGCCCCGTGTAGATAACTTCCATGCCAGCATCGCGCAAAAATGAAGCAACCAGCCTTGATCCACGGTCATGCCCATCAAGACCAATCTTCGTCACCATGACTTTGGGTGGGCGAGAGAGTGCTGCAATCTGTGGTGACATTTCTGTCGTTTCAGTTTCGACCGACGTATTCATGACCTAATCTCCATTGCATTTGATGCACGTATCATCCGGATAAAGTTCTTTCCGATCTCAGCGGGGCTGGCACCATCGGCACGGAACCACATTTTTGACCAATTCGCCGCACCGAGCAGCATCAACCTGATCCAACGCGCATCACCAGGCTCAGCCAATAGCAAAGCATCAATGAGTTCGCGGAAACGGTCTTCATATGAATCGCGAAGTGCGACAAGCTTTGCTTTTAATGCCGGGTCATCAATTGGTAAGTCACGAATAACGACTTGGGCGTAATCTCCCCCGCTCAATAAGCTTTCAAGATGCGCAATTAGCCCATGCTCAAGGCGAAGCCATGGCTCAACATTGGCATCATTCGAGTTGATCGCCTGATCGACGGCATCGGCAATGCGCCTGACACCTTCTTGATGAACCGCTAAAAACAATTCTGATTTCGAAGGAAAATGATAATAAAGCGAGCCCGCAAGCATCCCTGCATCTCGTGCAATATCGCGCATTGTCGTCGCAGCATAACCTTGATGACGAAATTGAAGGGCCGCAGCATCAAGTATAGCCTGGCGACGATTGTTACTTCGCCGCTGCATTCCCTTTGCCGTTGATTGCGTTTCTACCAATCCATCCACAGTAATTTTCCTTAAACAAACGTTTGTTTGGTAAATATATCACTTGCACTTCTGACTGGCAAAAGCGAAATATTGAGGAACAACTACAGGAGATTTCAATGCCGCTGTCGAAAGCCGCCCCCAGACGCCATATCCACACCCGCACAATTACATGCGATGCATATCAACGTGATGACGAATTGTGGGATATCGAAGGGATCATCACAGATACCAAATCTTATACCTTTGATAATATTGACCGCGATGGCGTTGCGGCCGGAGAGCCTGTGCATCAGATGCGCGTGCGCCTTACGGTGAATGAAGACCTGGTTGTTCAATCCGCTGAAGCTGTCACCGAAGCAGGCCCTTTTAACATGTGCGGTAATATTACATCCGCCTACGCACAGCTTGCTGGTCTGAAAATCGGCCCCGGTTGGCGAAAGAACGTGTTTGAACGCCTTGGCCGCACCAAGGGTTGCACACATATTTCTGATCTGGTTCTAGGCCCCTTGCCCATCACAGCATTTCAGGCCGTCATTCCTGCGCGTCGAAAACGAGATAATGAGCCCACCGACGGCGCAAAGCCATCGACACTAGATACATGTCATGCTTTGGCGTCATCCAGTGTCGTTGTTAAACGTCGCTGGCCAAGTTTTTATAAATCTGAGGAAGAGAAAATTTAAAAACTGATATCTTTTTCAAATTTAAGAGCCTTTTGTAGGTGACCACTTCCAGCGAAATCTCTCTTAAATGAAAGCCTGAAATAATTTATTTCGACCAAGCGAACGGCTTAAGCACAGTTTATTTCATTACTCTCTAATGCTATCTTAATGCTCAGTTCATATCTCGTTAACTTTTCACAAACACGCATATCGCCCAACGCTAACCTTATTGTAGCTTAAAGACGAACCGTTGCCACGGGATTGCCAAATACTAAATTGCCAATAGTTTTTTTAGGCACCCAGTGACTTCGATTTTTAATGACGTTCAAAATCTATTGGCGACAACATTCCAATGCTAGCGTGCTTTCTTTTTGGATTGTGAAAGAATTCGATATAATTGAACAGGTTTCGGCGAGCGTCTTTGCGGGTCACATACCTTCATGGCCTGATCTACTCTCTTCTCAGAAGTTGAAAGAAGCTCTCCGTAACGGCGTTAACGTAGCAATTTCTCAGCTGCTCATGCTGGCACCCAAATTGCTAACCTTCAGGAACTTTTCCATTCATAAATGGGTTTATTTCTTACATTTAAATTAAATTAAAAGTTTAAGGGGCTGATCTAGCTATCACGATTTAGGTTTTATTATGGGTATTATGAGAAAGAGCCAATTAAGTAAAGCTTAAAAAGATCGTCTAATCGAGCATTTTGTAGCTGGAGCCACAGCCCGGTGCGCAGCTGATTTTGTCCGAGTTAACCCAAAAACAGCGATATATTATTTTCATAGATTACGGGAAATCATCACTTATCATCTTGAGCAAGAGGCTGACACTGTTTTCAGCGGAGATATTGAAGTTGATTAAAGTTACTTTGGCGGCAAGCGCAAAGGAAAGCGCGGCCGAGGTGCTGCAGTAAAAGTCCCGGTGTTCGAGCTTTTAAATTGCGGAGGTAAGGTTTACTCAAAAGTTAACGCGGATGCTTCGTCAGCAACCTTATACCCCATTATTGAACGAAAAGTTGTGCCAGATAGTATTGTCTATTCAGACTGCTGGCGAGGTTATAAAGTGCTGGATGTATCTGAATTAAAACACTTCCGCATCAATCATTCTAAACTGTTTGCAGACAAGGAGAATCACATCAATGGAATTGAAAACTTCTGGTCGCAAGCCAAGCGCCATATGCACAAATTCAATGATGTTCCAAAGGAGCATTTCGGGATATTTTTTAAAGAAATGTGAGTAGCGATTTTACAACCCTAAGCCGCAAGCTCAATTAAGAATGATGAAACAGTGGGCTATGCAGAATTTAACTTAGCTGACGGGGTTAGCCGCAAGTTTGTAATCAACTTAAAATTCGTTCGGCTAAAAAAAACAGCTATTTTGAAGTCATTATCCAGACACCATCCCATTGTTTTGGATTTTCTTTTTTCATAATTGAACATCTATCAATATAAGTATCAGATAGTTTATCTTTAGGGTTCGCTCTCAAGCATTCTTTAAATGATTTAATGGCTTTATCCCAACTACCTTTCTTGTATAATTCTCTGCCTTCATTAAAGTGGTTAACTGTATCCATAAGGTTCGGAAACGACATATCATTGTGATAATCAAGAACTTCCCTGACACCTACAGGCTCAGTCTTACCCTTGACAACAACATCGTCAATATAGCGAATTTGGTAAGTACCTTTTAGCTTGTGGTAAGTATAGTCACTTATTAAAATCCTCGCCGAGTATTGCTTGCAGGCGCTTTCAAGTCTGGCGGCTAAGTTAACTCCATCACCAATCATGGTGTAATCCATTCGCTTAGATGACCCTATATTGCCTGAAACAACTTTGTCTGTATTCAAGCCCAAGCCCATATCAACAGGCATCTTCCCTTCTTTTTCACGAATTGCATTCCAGTCCCACAGACGAGAAATCATATTGATGCCAGCCCGAACCCCGCGATCTTCATCATCGGTGCCAGCTAAGGGTATACCGAATCCTGCCATAATTGCATCACCAATAAATTTATCAACCATACCGCCCTGTTCACTTATGGCTTCCACCATAATATCAAAATACTCGTTTAATAAACTAACAGTTCCTTGCGCACCTAAAGTCTCAGTTATTGTTGTAAAACCACGAATATCAGAAAAAAGTAAAGTCGCTACTGTTTCTTGACCACCCATTAAATCAGTCCCATCACTCATTAGTTGTTGAGCTATTTGAGGATCAATATATCGCGACATTGTTGACTTCATACGTTTCTCATCAGAAATGTCTTCGATCATTATTAATGTGCCTAGATGGCCGTCACCTTTATCCATTCTTCCATCAGGATCTTGGTTTTCTAATGGAAGAAAACTTATATTTGCAGATACAGTCTCAATATTGTCATCATCATGTGTGCCAACTTCAAATTCAGCATCCATCATCAATTCATCTTGTTTGGTCTCTTCGCAGATTTTAATCTTTTCTAAAATCCATACACGCCCATTAGTGAAAAATTCTTCAGCGGTTTTTCCAATAATATCTGTAGCACGAATCTTAAGGATCTTTAATCCAGCTTTGTTGCAAGTAACTATTTTTCCTTCATCATCAATTGTAATGACTGCGTTTGACATACTTGTGAGCATGCTATTGTTGTATGCGCGCTCCTTCGCCACATCTTCAAATAATGCCGCGTTTTCCAGAGCAATAGCGACTTGCTGAGTAAATGCTTTTAAACGGGATTCATCTTCATCAGTGAAACCACCACCTTTTTTGTTAAGTGCTTGCGTACATCCAATACATTTCCCATCTTTATTTATGATTGGAACGCACAAAATTGAGCGCGTGAAATACCCTGTTTGTTTATCAAACCCCGGATTAAATCTTAAATCTGCATAAGCATAAGGAATATTTATTGTCTCACGGGACTGGAAAACTGCACCAGCAATACCCAAATCATTCGGTAAGCGTATTTCACCCAACTCATCTCCCATCGCTACACGTGAGAAAAGCTCATTTGTCTTTTGATCGTTTAAAAATAAGGTTGAACGATCAGCATTTAACATACGAGTAGACTCTACCATGACGCGTTGGAGCAAGGACCCTAAATCAATTTCTGCAGTTACATCTGATACAATGTCTAGAAATTGCATTTCTTTTTCACGAGATTTAACCATTTCCTCCATGCCTTGGGCATTTTGAAGAGATACAGCTGCCTGCGCAGTAATACCCTCAACAATTTCCAAATCCTCTTTCGTGAACCGACCACGCTTCTTATTTAATATTTGTATGACACCTATAGTATCATTTCGAACAGTTTTCACCGGAGCACATATTATATTTTTTGTAACATAACCTGTCTGCTCATCGATTTTTTTGTTAAAGCGCTTATCCTCATAGGCGTTATGTATGATTTCCCCTTTACCAGATTGAAAAATTGATCCGGCAATACCTGTTACATTAAGAATTCTTATTTCCCTTGTGTGCTCACCTTGAGCAACCCGAGAATATAACTCTCCAGTGATTGGATCGTTAAGAAAAAGGCTACCCCTATCAGCGCCTAACTCCCGAGTGGTCATGTCGATCAATGTCCAAAGGATTTCACTTAAGCTTTTTAAACCTGCAATCTTCTGGGTAACTAATAAGAGTGTTTCAGTTTGATGTAACTTAGCAGTCGCACGCTCAAGCTGTTTTTGAACCTCATTTAGATTTGCTAACTGTGCCTTGGATTTTTTTTCTAGATTTTTTTCACCAATCGTTTTATTAGCCATTATTTTTGTCCAATTCTTCTCGAAGCTTTTCTAAGGTTTCTTGTAAATGTAGGTGTTCAATAACAGTTTCTAATTTTTGTTTTTGAAATATCGCATCATATTCAAATTTTTGACTTTCTAAAGTTTCCCGCAAATTAGCAGAAGTTTCTTTAAGCTGTTCAATTTCATCCGTGAACCTTTGAACCACTTTCTGGACTGCCGCATCTTTTTCAAACCTTAAACTTTCCAGCTCATCTCGGAGACTAGATGCAGTGCTTTTGAGTTGCTGAATTTCATCTGCAGACCTTTGAACTGCTTTCTGGACTGCCGCATCTTTTTCAAACCTTAAACTTTCCAGCTCATCTCGGAGACTAGATGCAGTGCCTTTGAGTTGCTGAATTTCATCTGTATTGAGCTGAATTGCTTGCTGAACTGATTGATCTATCTTAAATGAAAGTGTCTCAAGCTCCGTTCTTAAAGCAACAATTGTTTCCTCAAGATGTCGCACATCATTTTGGCCTTCTATCAAGCGATCAATCTGCATTATTGTTACTAAACTTGTTCATTTTGTTACGTTGAAAAAATTACTATATACACAATTATAGGGGCTGTACCAGATAACACATAAAAGGTGCTATCATGGTGAGTATGAGAAATAGCCTTTTAAGTATTCATAAATAAGACCGTTTACTTGAACATTTTTCATTAAGCTTAAACTGAACTTTCTAAAAATGAACATGATGACACCTTTTATGTGTTGTCTGGTACAGCCCCTTTGTTATTTAATACATTCCGTATACATTAATAGGTTAATGCTCATTTATGGCTATGGTCTGCCGCGATTGTGCCCAAATTTATAGGGCTTTAATAAATAGTTCATGCTTAATCTGTGGAGGTAGACGTTTTTTAAATCACCCTGAACTATTAAATCTCAATATTTCACATATTGATTGCGACTCGTTCTACGCTTCGGTTGAAAAGCGTGATAATCCTGACATTCGCGGAAAGCCCGTCATTGTTGGTGGCGGCCGGCGCGGCGTTGTTGCAGCTTGTTGTTATATTGCGCGCATTTATGGTATTAGCTCAGCTATGCCAATATTTAAAGCATTAAAGGCCTGCCCCGACGCGGTCGTTATTCGCCCAAATATGGATAAATACCAGATTGCAGGTCAAGCTGTCCGCAAGCTCATGCAAGATGTGACGCCTTTAGTTGAGCCCATATCCATCGACGAAGCGTTCCTTGACCTATCCGGCACACAAAAACTACACCATGGCACGCCTGCAGAAACCCTAGTTAAACTCGCAAATAGAATTGAATCCGAAGTCGGCATCAACGTTTCTATCGGTCTTAGTTATAATAAATTCTTAGCTAAGCTCGCCTCTAATCTCGACAAACCACGGGGCTTTGCTGCGATCGGCCAAGCTGATGCGATGGATTTCCTCGAAGATAAACCCGTCGGCATTCTTTGGGGTGTCGGCCGTGCGCTTCAAAAAAAGCTCGATCATGATGGCATCACAAAAGTCGGCCAGTTACGCAAATTCGAAGAGGCCGAACTCGTTGCACGTTATGGCTCGATTGGGCATCGACTAAAGCGGTTCTCAGAGGCCCGGGATGTACGCCCTGTCAATCCTGAAAGCGTGACCAAATCAATTTCGGCTGAAACCACGTTTTCCGATGACGTAGCAGATATAGAGGCCATGCGCCTGACGTTGTGGCAATTGTCAGAAAAAGTCGCGCGCAGGTTGGGTCGTGCGGACCTCTCATGCGATGGCGTTCAGCTCAAGATGAAGTCTGCGGATTTTAAACTCGTGACCCGGTCCAGAAAACTTCCCGGCCCAACGAAGCTTGCGGATGAGATCTATAAGGCTGCTGATGCGCTTATGACGGCAGAAGCTGACGGCAAGAAAATGTACCGTCTGCTTGGTGTTGGCGCAGAACGATTAATGCCCGGCGCTGACGCCGACAGACCTGACCTCGCCGACCCCGACATTGGCCAGCGTGTCAAAGTCGCAGATGCCATCGACGCCGTCCGCGCAAAATTTGGCGACGGCGCGATTGGTAAAGGGCGAGGTTTTAAAGGTTAAAAGCCGACCTGCATCACCACTTTTGCATCGTAGCCTTCAGGTTTTCGTCTATTTTGGCCAGGAACTGTTGTGTCGTCATCCAGTCTTGTTCTAGGCCGATCAACAACGCCAAGTCCTTGGTCATAGAGCCCGCTTCGACGGAATCTATACAGACCTTTTCAAGAGCATCCGCAAAGCGTGTCACTTCTGGCGTATCGTCAAACTTACCCCGGTAGCTGAGGGCACGTGTCCATGCAAAGATTGATGCCAACGGATTGGTCGATGTGTCTTTGCCTTCTTGATGCTGGCGGTAATGACGTGTGACGGTGCCGTGTGCTGCCTCGGCTTCAACAGTTTTCCCATCCGGCGTCAAAAGCACGGATGTCATCAGACCAAGCGAGCCAAAGCCCTGCGCGACGGTGTCAGACTTTACATTGCCGTCGTAGTTCTTACAGGCCCAGACAAAACCACCTTCCCACTTAAGGGCGCAAGCAACCATATCGTCGATCAGGCGGTGCTGATAGGTGATGCCCGCGTCGGCATATTTATCTTTGAATTCGGCTTGATAGGTTTCTTCGAATAAATCCTTAAAGCGACCATCGTATTGCTTGAGGATCGTATTTTTTGTCGACAGTAAGACCGGCCAGCCAACATCGAGGCCATAGTTCAAACATGCCCGCGCGAAACCACAAATACTCTCATCCAGGTTATACATCCCCATGGCGACGCCTGCTTCAGTCGCGTCATAGACTGTTTTTTCAATCGGCTCGCTACCATCTTCCGGCTCGAACCGCATCGTGAGCTTGCCGGCACCCGGGAATAGAAAATCCGTTGCCCAGTATTGATCACCAAAGGCATGACGACCAATAACAATCGGCTTAGTCCAATCCGGCACCAACCTTGGCACGTTCTTACAGATAATAGGTTGGCGAAAAATTGTGCCGCCTAAAATGTTTCGTATCGTGCCGTTTGGTGATCGCCACATTTGCTTGAGATTGAATTCCTCGATGCGCTGTTCGTCAGGCGTGATCGTCGCGCACTTAACACCGACGCCATATTTCTTAATAGCATTTGCGGAACCGATGGTGACCTGATCATCCGTCTCATCGCGTTTTTCAACGCTGAGATCGTAGTACTTAAGGTCAACGTCAAGATATGGCAGGATCAACTTGTCCTTGATGAAAGCCCAGATAATTCTGGTCATTTCGTCTCCATCAAGTTCGACAATCAGATTTTTGACTGTAATCTTTGACATGACCTGGTTCCTTTAAGCTCAAGCGCTCAGGAAAATGATAGCGCTTTGTCGCATTGCCTTGCTGCGCCGCACAAGATGGTGAGGCCTAGGCCTTACCAAGGAGCGGCGAAGAATTCTCGCGGTAGCTGAACGTGTCATCAAAGCGGCTTTGTAAATACGCGCCTGCGGATATGGGTGCAGGTGCATACCCTTGAATACGATCGCGGCATGTCGGCACAACATCGATAATCGCATCCACATTTGGATCGAGGAAAAACGGGATCGAATATCTTTCTTGTTCGCCCGTATCTGCAACCCGGTGTCGCCTTGCCCGATAAACGCCGCCTGTCCACCTGGTCAATAAATCACCTAAGTTCACAACTAAGGCACCCGGCATGGGCTCAACAGGAATCCAAGTCCCATTTTCGCCCTCAACTTCGAGGCCGCCGACACCCTCTTGCGCCAGAACCGTCATGAAGCCGTAATCTGAATGCGGTCCGCACCCCACAATATTTGAAGCTTTTTTTGAGGCCGGGTAATGCAGCAGACGTAAATTCGCAACGGGCTCGCGCATCGCATCATCGAAATAGTCTTCATCCAAGTTAAGCCCTATCGCCGTCAAACGGACCAATAGATGACCAAGATCGATCATCTCTTGATGATAATCTTCGATGACATCTTTGAATGAAGGCGTATCCGGCCAGACGTTCGGGGCCGAGAATGGTTTGCCTGCAAGAACGTCCGGATGATCGGCAGCAAGATCTACACCTAGATCAAAGCTCTCCTTATGATCCGCCTCTTCTCCATCTCCGAGGTTTTCCTCAAAAATCGGGACATACCCTCGCTGATGTGGATGAGAATGGCGAATATGGTATTGGTTTTTTTCTTCTAAAGGCTGACCGAAGAATCGTTTTATGGCTTTAAAAGTTGCTGCAATCTTCTCAGGCGCAATACCATGCCCCGTCAAATAGAAGAACCCATCCTCGCGGCACGCTTTGGCAATCGCTGCGGCAATCTGAGAGTCTGCATTGGCCGCGCCCATGTCGACAACAGGGATCGTTGGTGCATGGCGCTTTAATTCAGTCATGATTTACAGTCGACCCGCAAATGTTTGTTCGCGGACCCATTCCTCACGATCCAGCGCCTCGAAAACGGCATCCACACTTTCGACAATCGTGAACAGTTCAGCATCTGATGCATAGGCAAACCCCGCCTCAGTAAAGCTCTGTGTTGTTTGTCGTAAAATGTCCCAATATCCGTCGATACTCAATACGATGATAGGCTTTGAATGTAAGCGTAGCTGCTTCCAGGTAATCACTTCTATCGTTTCATCCAGCGTACCCATCCCGCCTGCCAATGTCACAAATGCATCTGAAATTTCGAACATCCGCCGTTTTCGGCTGTGCATGCTATCGGTGACCTCAAGCGATCCAGCCTCAGAGTTACCAACCTCTCGCTGCATCAGGAAATCGGGAATAATGCCGGTAACCTTACCGTCGCCCTGTTGCACCGCTGCCGCCACAGCGCCCATTAAACCAACACGCCCGCCACCATAAACCAGCTCGATATCATGCGCAGCCATCCCTTGCCCCAATGATGTGGCTGAAGCCAAGTGTTCAGGGGCCTGGCCAGGCTTCGAGCCGCAAAATACAGCAACTGCAGATGGATGAGACATCTATAAATCACTTCTGTTATTGGCCGCTCACAATACTGTGATACGCCTATTTTTAAGCAAGGCTATATGTTTAACCGTAATTGATCTTGGTAGCTATAGCGTACTCTATTATCCATCGGTCAAACTAAATTTCAGTATAGCTTAGTTAATGAGCAAAGGAGCTAAATCAATGATAAAATCCCGTACTATATTCTCGATCGCAATCGCAGCTGCCGTTTTAAGTGGCGCAAGCACAGTTAGCGCTGGTGAAGATGATATCAAATACCGCAAAGCAGCCATGAAGGCCGTTGGCGGTCACATGACAGCCATCGCGACTATTTTAAAAACAGATGCAGGCGACATGAAAGATATCGCTATTCACGCCAATGCTATGGCAGGTCTGGCAAAGATTACAGCCACATCATTCCCTGAAGGTTCAGGTCCTATGGACGGCAAAACCGAAACGAAAATGGATGTTTGGGAAAAGCCTGAAGAATTCAAAAAAGTGACAATGGCATTTATTGCTGAAGCCGATAAGCTTGCAGCAGCAGCCGGCACTGGTGATAAATCCGCAATTGGTGCGCAACTTGGTGCTCTTGGTAAGAATGGCTGCAAAGCCTGCCATGACGGGTTCCGCGAAAAGAAATAAAGCCACTTGGACTTTAAGAAATACCCGCATCCCAATTTTCTTGGGTCGCGGGTATTTTTTTGCCAACGACGCCTCTAATACGTCTTGATTGCATATGCGATAGCACTGGCGATGCCTGCAAAAATGATTGCGGCGATCCAAGAACCATGCAGTTTTTTCTTTGGAGATGGCGAATCGATTGCGTCATTTTCAGGGAGTCCGTGCATTTTTCCTGAAATCATCGCCAAAATTATCGGATGACCCTTTATTGTATAAAACAACACCGCAGCCAGATGAAGCCCGATCAAGCCGTATAGCACATACCCACTTTGGTAATGGATATACGTAAGGTAATCGCTTGTTGATTTGGAGACTTCAGCCGCCAATGGACCTTCCGTGAGGATATCGTCATTGGCAAAAAGCCCTGTCGTCACCTTAACGATCAAAACGGCTAACACACCAACAACAGACAAGGCCCCCATCGGATTGTGCCCTCGGTGTGCTGGTGCATCTCCTGAAATAAGCCTCTTTGCATAAGCCAGAACAGTCTTAGGACCCTTGATAAAGTCCGAGAAACGCGCGTGTTTACCGCCAAATACACCCCAGGCAAGACGAAAAACGATCAATGCCAGAACGACATGTCCGCTGATCACATGAATATCCATATAACCGAATTCACCAGCAATCAGTGACGTCGCAACTACGCACATCAGCCCCCAATGGAATAGCCGCGTAGGCACATCCCATATGTACGTTGGTTCGATCTCTTCAGGTTTGTCCGTTACCATAATCACACTACCTACTCTGAAAATTGTATACTAATTTATAGCATACATCTCATTATCATCTCTATCGATGATCACCATTAAAAAAAATTCATTGTGCTTAATTGATCTATTTCTTCCCGGCTCTCAAGAAATATGGCAAAAAGATGGTGATGTCCAAGACACCTATCCTTCTGGCCGTAATAGGCCTTATTGCTATTTTGATGGCATTCGGCCTTAACGAATTCGTGTGGCAAAATGAACTCACGCCTGATGAAGAGGTAAAAACCGAGACATCGGCACCTCCATCTTCAAAAGCAACAACGCCGGTTAAAGAGCCGACCACAGTGCTTCCAAGCACACCGTCATTCGATGTTGTACGTGTAAACCCTGAGGGTGACACTGTTATTGCCGGGCGGGCGATGCCAGGTAGCGAAGTCCGCATTCTCGAAAATGGCGAAATTATCGGCACCGTTATTGCGGATGAAAGTGGTGAGTGGGTCTTTATTCCTGAAACGCCCCTTCTCAGCGGCTCTAGAAGCTTGTCACTTAGCGCGACGTTAAAAGATGGTACCGTTGTCACCTCGACTGAAGATGTTGTCATCGCTGTACCCGAAGGCGCTGGCAACGACGCACCCAAAAAGGCTTTGGTTCTAAAGTTCCCAAAGGACAGAAACACACCTGTGCGTGTCATTCAAACACCCGGCGAAGCAATTGACCGTGACGCATTCCCGCTCACCATCGAAACGTTGGATTACGATGTAAAGGGGCAAGTCGTTATCGGTGGCGGTGCGCCTCGCGGTGCGAAAGTGCAACTTTATCTTGATGACGATCTCATCGCGCGACTCAACAGTGATGCCGAGGGGCGCTGGATCGCACGCCCTGATAAACTCATTCCACCTGGCTTATATCAATTGCGTGCAGATCAAGTCGGTGACGGCGGAAAAGTCATTGCACGCGTTGAATACCCCTTCTCTCGCGCAGAAGATCTCCAGAAAATGGCTGAAGGAACATATGTTCTCGTTCAGCCCGGAAATTCACTGTGGCGTATTGCAAGGCGAGTGTATGGGTCAGGTTTCTTGTACTCTCAGATTTTTGAGGCGAATAAAGATCGAATTGGAGATCCAGATATGATCTTCCCAGGGGAAGTTTTTGAAGTCCCTGCCGCCAACTAGGCCTTTATATCTCTGGTTGCTGATATCATCCTATACGTCTAACACATCGTAAACGTGCCATGAGGGCTGAATAACTGAAATTAATCATGTATATTTTGATACAATTGATTAATTAGAAAACGATCCAGGAGTCGACATTTGTTAAAAGACGTACTTGTACCAATTAATCGCGCAGGATACCCATTCATTGCGATATTTGCTGTTGTTACCGCATTGTTGTTTATGTGGTGGGACCCTGCTGGACTTGTCGGCGTCGTGCTGACTGCATGGTGCGTATACTTCTTTCGTGACCCTGATCGCACAACACCTGATGCTGAAAATCTCGTAATCTGCCCTGCAGACGGCGTCGTTCAGTCTGTTGTCCAAGCAGTGCCTCCACCAGAGCTGGAATTGGGCACTGAGCCTATGACCCGCGTCGCCGTTTTCATGAATGTTTTTAACGTCCATGTGAATAGGGTGCCAATGAGCGGTGTTATCACTGCTAAACATTACCGTCCGGGCAAGTTTTTCAATGCATCACTAGATAAAGCCAGTGAATTCAATGAACGCATGAGCCTGAAGGTCAAAACTGAAAAAGGCGTCGAGATTGCTTTCGTCCAGATCGCAGGCCTCGTTGCTCGGCGTATCTTGTGCTATGTTGATGTTGGCCGCGCTGTTGAAGCAGGCGAACGGTTTGGCTTGATACGCTTTGGCTCGCGTGTCGACATCTTCTTGCCAAATGGCGTACAACCTTTGGTTATTGAAGGCCAGACCACAATCGCTGGCGAGACCGTTATTGCTGATATTGATCGCAGTGGTGAGCCCTTAAAAGGTGAGGCCCGCTAACATGAGCGAAACGCCGACCAATCCTGAGGAAAAGACCGAAGCTAAGCCGCGCGGTATTCGTGTGATGAGCCTGAATATGCTTATTCCGAATGTCCTTACTCTAATGGGTTTGGCCGCCGGATTAACCTCTGTTCGGTTTGCGTTGCAGGAGCAATGGGAATTTGCCGCGATGGCGATTGCGATCGCAGCACTTATGGATGCGCTTGATGGCCGCGTTGCACGATTGCTCAAAGGTGCCAGTAAATTTGGTGCCGAGCTCGATTCCCTTTCGGATTTTGTCTGCTTTGGCGTATGCCCGGCACTCATCCTTTATTTGTGGGCAATGCAGGATGCCGGTCGTTGGGGCTGGATCGTATGTATGCTTTTCGCAATGTGCTGTGGTCTGCGTTTGGCTCGGTTTAATGTTGCACTTGAAGACCCGGACAAGCCTGCATGGACAAGTCAGTTCTTCACAGGCGTCCCCGCACCAGCAGGGGCCGGATTGGTCTTACTACCAATGGTTCTGTCATTTAACCTAGGTGACACATTTGTTCGCTCACCTGCGACTATTGCGATCTGGGAGTTGGCCATTGGTGCATTACTGGTAAGCCAAATTCCAACATTCTCATTTAAGACCTCGCGTATTCCACGTGCCTGGTTCTTACCTGCGATGATTATGATTGCTGTTGTCGCAACGTTTAGCGTGTCTGCACCTTGGTGGACCCTCACCTTCGTTCTTTTCTTATATATCGCGTTACTTCCGATTGGCATCCGTCGATATCGCAAGATGCTTGCGCGGGATGCCGCAGGTTTACCGCCTGAGGATATTCATGAAGTCGAAGATGATGATGACGATGGCGAGAACGCGATAAGTAAACCGCGCCCTTAATTCACCAACATTGATCTAGCTCTAAGCGGCAGCACTTGAAGAACGCGCATTGCGTCTTTGATCCCGCCACGCGGCAAGATTACCACGAAGCATCAAAGCGCATGGCGTAACGATTAACGTCAAGACCGTCGCAAAGGCGAGGCCAAACACAATCGCAGTGGATAGCTGCGTCCACCATTGCGTCGACGGCGCACCAATATTCACACTCCGATTTACGAAATCGATGTTAACACCCATCACCATCGGCATGAGGCCCAGGATCGTTGTCAATGTCGTGAGCAAGACTGGACGTAAACGTTGTGCGCCTGTCTTCAAGATTGCATCTCTTATGGAAGCACTCTCAAGTTTCAAACGATCGAAAGTATCGATCAGTACTATATTGTTGTTCACGACAATACCGGCAAGCGCAATGACGCCAATACCGCTCATGACGATGCCGAACGGCTGCCCCGTAATCAATAGACCGATGAACACACCAATCGTCGACATGATAACAGCCGAGAGAATAAGGAACGCAGAATAGAAACTGTTGAACTGGGTGACCAAAATGAGCGCCATTAAGAACAAGGCAACGCCAAACGCCTTGGTCAAAAAAGCCTGAGCTTGCTGCTGTTCTTCATCTTCGCCTTTAAACTGAACGATGATACGCGGGTCAAAGTTTGCTTCGGCGATCCATTTTTGGATAATCTTGACCTTATCATCGACCAAAACGCCTTCGGCGACATCTGCTTTAACAGACAGGACGCGGCGCGTATCACTGCGATTGAGCGTGCCCGTTTTTTGTCTCGGTGTGACGCTTACAAAGTTACTGATCGGTACTGAGCCTGAGCCAGTCTCGATACGCAACTGTTCCAATTGATCAAGCGTTCTAAAGCGCTCTGGATAGCGTGCACGCACATCGATTTCATCATCCACGTCATTCGGTCTGTATTCACCCAACTTCAAGCCATTGGTGGCAAATTGAATGGCACGCCCAATGCCTTCAATGTTTGCCCCGAACTTCGCTGCTTGTCCGCGGTCCACAACAATCTCAAAGTCGATACCAGGCAAGGGGCGGCTATCTTCAATATTCTGCAATTCACTCATTTGATCCATGAACGCACGTAGTCGCGCCGTGGCCAGGGCCAAGATTGAAGGTTCCCGTGAAGAGAGCTCAACCTGAATGGCTTTTCCAACAGGCGGGCCTGCTTCAGCTTTACGTCGATCCACGGAAATGCCTGCGATATTTTTAGTTCGCTCGTTGGTTTCTTTCAAAATTTCATCAGCGGAGCGACGCAGATACCACTCTTCAAATTCAAGCGTAATCTCGCCGATAATGTCTTCCGCTTCACCGCTCTGGCCCTCAAGACCGACGCGGGTATATATCGACCTGACCCCAGACACATCAAGAACCCGATCTTCGACAACACGCATCAGATCATTTTTTTCCCATGCTGAAAGATTCCCTCGAGCATGCACCTGAAGCTTGGCGAGTTCTGGTTCAACTTCTGGGAAGAACTCAACGCCCTTACCAAACTTTGCATAGCTCATCTGGACGCCAACTAAGATCACCAGCGCAAACGCCAGGATTTTTACAGGATGCTTGAGCGTCGCATCAAGCATACGAACATACGTACCCGTTACCCCTGCGATTTTATTTGTATTGAATTCAGAGGATCCAGAGAGTTCTCGCATCAAGTCTGGATCAACGGCACCTCCTGGCTTGCCCATTTGGGCACCCAGCGTTGGGATAAATATCAGTGCCATCGCCAACGAAGCCGTCAATGTCATTAGTAATGTAATTGGCAAAAACTGCATGAATTCACCGACAAGACCAGGCCAAAAGACAAGCGGCAAAAATGCAACCAACGTCGTTGCCGTCGATGCAATGATTGGCCAAGACATCCGTTTCGCTGCCAGAGCATAGGCATCCCGGCGATGCTCGCCTTCAATCATTTTTCGGTCCGCATATTCAGTCACAACAATCGCGCCATCGACCAGCATACCAACGGCCAGAATAAGACTGAACAAGACGACAATATTTACGGTCATACCAACGATATAAAGAATAAGAATGGCTGTCAGGAAAGACCCAGGGATTGCCACGCCGACCAACCCAGCTGTGCGTAAACCGAGTGCTGCAACGACGATCACCATCACCAAAACAACAGCTGAAAGCACGTTATTCTGCAAGTCTGTTAGCATCAATTTAATATCGTCTGATTTATCCTGCAAATACTCGACTTTAATTGATTGGCGCATGGGTTCTGGCCATTCAGCGCGCGCACTTTCAACAACAGCACGAACCTGCTCAACGGTTTCAATAATGTTCTGTCCGGTACGTTTGGAAACCTCCAAGGCGATAGCGCGGTTTCCATGAACGCGTGCGAAAGTCTCTGGATCTTTAAATCCTCGGCGTATCTCTGCGATATCGCCCAGTGTGATAACGCTGTCACCATCAATTTTGACCGGCATGCTGGCAATATCACCGACGCTTTCAAAAAGCCCGGGCACTTTAATCGCAAACCGCCCCTTGCCTGTATCTTGCGCGCCTGCTGCAACCAACAAGTTAGAACTGGCAACACTGGAGACCGTATCAATAGGTGACAATCCATAGCTTTCAATCGCCACCGGATCGATGATAACTTCGACAAGCTCTTCCCGGTCACCTGCAATTTTAACTTCTAGAACTTGCATAATACCTTCGATCTCATCACGAAGATCACGTCCTAGCCTAAGAAGTGCACGTTCGGGCACATCACCGGACAGTGTCACAACAAGAACTGGGAACAACGAGATATTTACCTCATTAACTTCAGGTTCATCGGTCTCGCTTGGGAGTTCAGGCTTGGCAAGATCGACTTTCTCACGAACATCGGACAGTGCCTGATCTGCATTAAAACCGGCATCGAATTCGAGGGTAACGTTAGCGCCACTCTCATAAGCTTTTGAGCGCATTTCTTTAACGCCTTCAATGCCACGAAGCTCTTGTTCCATTGGGCGTACTAAAAGTCGTTCAGCATCTTCTGGCGAAATACCTTCGTGATGCATTGATACGTAGACAATAGGAATGTTTACGTCTGGATCCGCCTCTTTTGGGATATCAACGAACGCAACAAAACCAGCGACAAGGATAAGAACTAGGCTGCCCAGAACTGTTCGACTATGGCTTATGGCGGCGTCGATTATGGCATTCACGATGCAGCTCCGCTAGTACTGGCAGGCGCATCAATGCCTGTCGTCGGATTTACTTTCTGGCCATCGATCACAAACTCATGCCCAACGATGATTACCGTAACATCATCAGGAAGGCCCGTGATCCACGTGCCTTCTGGTGTATCTTCGAGCAATCCAACCGACATGAATTTCACGATGTCAGTTGCGTTCAAGGTCTGCACACCCAACTTGCCCTCATCATTCAGTGTCAGTGCTGAAGATGGAATCATATGCGCTTTGCGCGACCCACCGCTCATCTCTGCTTCGGCCGTTAAGCCTGCCGGGATTTCCATATTTGGGTTATCAATCCAGATATCAATCCGGAACGTGCGAGTTACATCATTTGCCTGACGCGAGACATACTTAACAGTGCCGCCAACTTGCCTGCCGTTCGGCAGCTTAATCATTACAAGGTCATCCGTATGAACATCGCCAATATCACGTTCGGTAACATGGGCAATGACGCGCATCGGATCTAAATCAACAACTAGCGCAACGACCTCGCCTGCTTCAACATAATCACCAGGTCCTGGTAAAAGTTTCTCGATATATCCATCGATGGGCGCACGAATTTTGGTCCGCGCCAAATCCAACTTAACAATCGCGAGGTTCGCTTCAGCAGATGCAAGTTCAGCATTACTTTGCGCTAGCTTAATTTGCGATTCAAATTGTTTACGCTGAAGGTCTTTTGACGCCTGATAGGTAATCTTTGCAGCGCCCTCCCGTGCTTGAGCCTCTTTTAGCTTAGCGACCCGGTCATCCAATGCGAGTTCAAGAAGCACACTTCCCTTTGTCGTTGCCTGTCCCTTTAATCCCGGACGGGCAATAACCTGACCAGACGTTTCAGCTTTGATTTCTGCATCATTGATCGCATTTGTCCGACCCATCACAACGATCCGTCTAGGGCGGTCAACAGCATTAAGTTTTACAACACGGACTTTCACAAGCTCAGTTGGTGCATCCGATTGGGCATTTGAAGTTGCGTCTGTTTGAGTGTCAGAGCCACCAATAAGACCTGACCCGATCCAAGCCACAGCACCAATTGTCAAAATAGCCGCATAAATGATTGAGCGCTTTGAACTTGGAGGCTTCGTTGTCGAGCCCGCGTGGTCCGTATTTTGTTGGTCACTCATGGTATTTCCTGACGTCGTTCAATCCGTGCGTTTTCAACGTATAAAACCTATCTTTTGATCGCATTCTTTCTACGTATAACCACTGCAAATTGGGTAATGCTGCGTTGCAACAAGTACGATGTTAACGAGGGAGATTTTTTATAAATCGCGTTCCCAAGGGGGGAACGGCGTATAGGCATCGACTAAGGTATCTACGAATGCGCGCACCTTCGCAGATAAATTCCGATTGTGTGGCCACACCACAAAAATACCCGCATCACCGCCCATTTCAAATTCGGCTAAAACCTGAACCAAGCGACCAGACTTTAAGTCTTCGCCAACAACAAAGGTCCCTGCGCGGAATAGCCCAAGACCAGCAAGGGCGGCTTCATGCAAAGCAATCGCATTATCAGCTTCAAAGCGCCCAGAAACTTCAACTGTCTTAGGTCCATCTTCATGCATAAATTCCCAGCGATTGAGCGACGTCGGAATACTCAACTTCAAGCACTCATGGTCTTTAAGATCAATCGGGCATTTAGGCGTACCTTGGCTTTTAAGGTATTCAGGTGATGCAACGAGCACACGCTTTGGTACACCAAGTCTGCGTGCCACCAAAGTCGAGTCAGCCATTTCGCCAATCCGAATGCTGACATCAAAGCCCTCTTCAACCAGGTTAACGATACTATCCGTCATCGTCAGTTGTACTTGTAGGCTTGGATATTTTTCGAGCAATTTTGGAATAAGAGGCACGATCTGATATTGGCCAAAAGCTGTTGATGCGTTGACGCGGAGCACGCCTCGCGGTTCAGCAGTGGAAAGTGAAACTGTTTCTTCCGCTTCTTCAACTTCTGAAAGAATGGGCGTCACACGTTGATAGAAGACGCGACCTTCCTCAGTTAAGCTGATTTTACGGGTTGTCCGGCTGAGTAAACGCACGCCCAAGCGATCTTCCAAGCGGCCAATCATCTTACTTACAGCCGATGGCGTCATCCTGAGCTCTCGCGCAGCACCCGAAAAGCTGCTGCTCTCGACAACTCGTACAAAAGTTTCCATTTCTCCAAAACGATCCATAAAAATACATTAGTGAATTTAATTCCTAAAATATAGTCTTTTTTGGGTATTATGCATTTTATCAGCATCAAGTAGTATTCCTTCAACAGTACGGAGACAGATTTAGTTTTCTGTTCCGACATCAGATTAGGAGCTTGTTATGCCAAACACTCAGAATATCCGCAGTTACGAAGAAACTGGCGTTTATAGCGCTGATGCCATTGAACACGGTATCCGCAAAGGCCGTCGGTTACGCGCCGCCGCAATGCGTGACCTCTTCAGTCGCGTTCGGTCGAGCATCTCGCACCGCTAACGGCGTTCGCGAATAGACGTATTACTTATAACTACCCTGTGACTTCGGCCTCTCCTTCGGGAGGGGCCTTTTTTTGACAGGTATTCTAAGGGCAAGGATTTAGACCAGGCCCATCCACAGATGCCAGTTCGATTTCAGCACCATTAAGCGATAGCGCCGTCGGCGTGCTGGTCGCGGAATCGATAACGGTTAACGACCCACCTGCAATTGACACTGTTGCACATCCTATCTGAATAAAGT